>Ga0136644_10000251_pt1 | contig 42110 bp, 34 predicted proteins | sample C_130820_EF_Meta_FD_94780 | JGI IMG/M metagenome (GOLD analysis project Ga0136644, IMG submission 94780) | Freshwater microbial communities from Lake Croche, Canada to study carbon cycling - C_130820_EF_MetaG (v2) (version 2) | ecosystem: Environmental > Aquatic > Freshwater > Lake | place...
ACTAGTAATTTGACAAGTGATAAAATAATATCAACTGATATTGAATCTAATAATATAGACTTAAATAATATACAATCTAAAACAGGTATTATTCAAACATTAAATTCAAATACAATTACATGTAAGGAAATTGATATTATATCAGATGAGAGATTAAAGAAAAATATAAAATATAATCCAATTTCTTCAGATAATTTAGATCAGCTTGATATTGTATCATTTGAATATAATAATGAATCTGAAAAAAGGATTGGATATATTGCACAGGATGTATATAAATATTATCCGGAACTAATCAATATAAATGAAGATGGATATATGAGTATTAAATATATGGAAATGATTCCACTTATTATAGATTATAATCAAGAGATAAAGAAAAAAGTCATTGGTTTAGAGAATAAATTTATTAATTATAAATTATTAGACAATGGAATAGTAAAAATATAAAAATAAAGAGAAAAATAAAATAATGAATCCAATATATAAAAAATATATCCTATTTTTTATAAATTCGATGTAATATAAAATATTATCAATATTATAGTATATGAATCAGATTAAAATGGAAGATGAGGCTATTTTAAGAAAGAATAAACATAGATTTGTTTTATTCCCCATTCAATACCACGAATTATATGAAATTACAAAAAGAGCGGAATCCTCATTTTGGACATCCAATGAGATTGATTTATCAAAAGACATTCGAGATTGGGATAGTTTAGATGAGAATGAAAAATATTTTATAAAGAATATAATTGGATTTTTTGCAGGAAGTGATGGAATTATTATGGAGAATTTAGCAGCAAGATTTATGAATGAGGTTCAAATACCAGAGGCAAGAGCATTTTATTCATATCAAATATTTAATGAGTCTATTCATAGTGAGACATATAGTTTATTGATTGATACATATATAAAAGACAAGGATGAGAAGTTAAGAATATTTAATTCGATTGATAATATACCAAGTATTGCAAAGAAGGCAAGTTGGGCATATAAGTGGATAGAAGATGAAAAAAATAATTTTGCAACTCGATTAATCGCATTTTCAATCGTAGAGGGTGTATTTTTTTCAGGTAGTTTTTGTGCAATTTATTGGTTTAAAAAGAGGGGATTGCTACCAGGATTGACATTCAGCAATGAATTAATTAGTAAAGATGAGGGTATGCATTGTGAGTTTGCAACATTATTATATAGACATATTGAGAATAAAGTATCGACTGCAATAGTTCATCAGATTTTTAGAGAGGCGGTCGAGATTGAGAAAGAGTTTATTACAGAATCAATACCATGTGCAATGATTGGAATGAATAGTAATTTAATGAAAGAGTATATTGAGTTTGTATCTGATAGATTATTAATTCAATTGGGTTATCCGAAAATATGGAATACCCAGAATCCATTTGATTTTATGGAACTTATATCTCTTCGTCCAAAATCAAACTTTTTTGAGATTCGAGTGGGTGAATATATGAAATCCACAATATCTCAGGAAAATACTACATTGGAATTATCGAATGATTTTTAAATTATTATGAATATACATGGAAATTATGAATATACATGAAAATTATGAATATACATGAAAATAATATTTAATATCTGTTGTAATGCGTCTAATATTATAAATGAATATAAATAGGAATTATAATTTTATATGAAAAATTCAATAATATACATATATAAAATATAATATATACGTATAATTTTAGATAACTTATATATTTAATAATAATATATATGGATGTTCATTTATTAGATTGGAAAAAATATATTTCTTATTATAAAGATTTAAGTCATTTAAAAAGAGAAGAAGCGATTCAACATTGGATAAATCATGGAAAAATAGACAATCGACAATTTTTTAATATTCGAAATAATATAGATTACTTAGATTGGAAAATATATAAATATTTTTATGAAGATTTAAATATGTTTTCAAGAAATGATATTATAAAACATTGGATAAATCATGGAAATGATGAGAATCGAATATTTTTTAATATAGAAGATAAATTACAATATATTGATTGGGATGAATATAGAAATACATATGCAGATTTAAGACACTTAACCGATAAAGATTGTATATTTCATTGGACAATTTATGGTAAAAAGGAGGGTAGAATTGTATCTTTAAAAGAGGATAATACATATGAACTTATTTCAAATAATAGTATATATAATTATATAGATTTATCAGTAAGTGATACATATAATAAAAATAAGAATATAATAATAAGTTTAACATCAATACCATCACGTTTTATTTGTAATGATTTTGTAAATGTAATTGATAATTTATATTTACAAATTTGTAAACCCAAGTATATTATTATTATATTATGTAATGAATATAATAGGAAGATTGATTATGAGGAGATAAAAGTAAAACAACGGATAGAATTATTAAAAAATAAATATGATAATGTATTGATTCATTATTCAAAGGATTATGGTCCAATTACAAAGATATTAGGACTAATTGATTTAGAATCTAAAATAGAAGAGAATGATATTATCATTACAGTGGATGATGACTGGTTATTTCATAAAACAATGACATATTATTATTTATTAATACATCAATTATATCAACCTCAATGTGTATTTATTGATCAGAGAAATATATTAGAATGGACGAATTATAGTTTTGTGGATAAAAAAAGTATATTTCAGGATAAATATCAGGGGTCTGTATTTGGTTGGTTATCTTTTTCTATGGAATATAAACAATTACCATTATTAAAATCATTTTATGAAACAGTTATAAAACAAGATATAAATATTTTAAAACATGATGATTTAATTATTACATTATTTTATAAAACATATAAATTATATGCATGCGAGATATCAATAATATTTAATATTCCAAAGGAAACAGAAATGGATAAGATTATGGCATTAAGAGATGAGGGTGATACATATTGGTTTCGAAGGAATTTAGAGAATACATTTTATAAATTATATGATATTCCATTTACAAATAATGAGAAGGGGGAGGTATCTATAAATAATGTTGAGATTACGGAACAAATTGTACCAATCAAAGATAATATTATAGAGAGAACACTATTGTATAATATTGAAAATATTCGAATTGAACCGGAAAATAATGATTTTCATAACATTCATATTGATTATAAATATTTTACTTCAAAAAATATTTTAATTACAGTATCCTTTTTTAGAAATATAAAAGAAGACGAGAAAGAGTTACCTGTTCAATTTTATATTCATGATAGTATTTATAATATTATTTTACCCCTATCAAATATATATTCAACAAAATTTACATTTATTATTGAAATAAATAATATAGTATCTAAAATGGAACATAGAGATTATTCTTTTACTATATTTCAAAACTATAATAAAAATAAGATATCATTGTATAAATTATATTCAATATGTTCTATATTAACTTATATTCCAGATATAAAATACGAATTTTATAATGATAAACGAAAAAAGGATTATATAAAAAGTATATATAAACCATTATGTAATATATATAATAAATTAGTACCTCATTCCTACCGTTCCGATTTATTTCGTGCATTATATATTTATTACAATGGAGGAATATATTTTGATTGTAAGAATATATTATATCAAAATATAGATTCTTATTTAAAAGATAAAGAATCTTATACAAAGGATATAAATGGTGTTGGTGTATATAATGCATTTATATATTGTTCATATACTAAAAATATAAATTTTCGAGATTATTTAATTCATATGTTTTTAAATATTATATATGAGAATTATACAAGTTCAAGTCTGGCAGTAACAGGGCCGCAATTGTTAGGAGATTATATTCATTCCAATATTAAATTTGAAAATGTAAATACTACAACTGATTGGATGTTAAGTTATCTTATCAATGAGAATAAAGATATATATATTAAAAATTCATACAATGGATATTATAATGAAGGTAAATATATAGAAACAATGCATTATGATTTTTTATATCGTAATAAGAATATATTTAACCCTACAATTGTACCCTACTCAAATATAAATTTAATTTCTGAGATTATATGGATTAATTTAGATAGATGTACGGATAGAAAAGTATATATGGAGAATATATTATCATCTATACCTGTATCAAATAATAGGATTCGTGCAGTAGATGGAAATGATATACATATGATTTCAGTATCTATACCATTAGAAAGATACATTACAAATTATGAAATTGCATGTATATATTCTCATTTAAGAGCGATCCAATCTTTAAAAGACAAAGAAGGGGAATATTTTATGATATGTGAGGATGATATATCCTTTGAAAATATTTATTTATTTGATGTGGATTTAAAAACAATTATTCAAAATGCACCTAAATTTGATATTCTATTACTTCATCATATATATGAAGTCTCCCTAACAGATACATATGTCAATTGGAATGATTATTTAAATATTTATGGTTCACCTATTGCATCCGCATCCTGTTATATTATATCACGTAATGGATTAAATAAAATAAGTTCATATTATTTAGAAAAAGATAATATATTTCATTTTTATAATACAGAGAAAAAATTGAGTGTTACAGATGAATATCTTTATAAAAATACGAATACATGGGTATACAAATACAATTATATTACAACACGAGACATAGAATCGACTATTCATAATGAACATGTTAACTTTCATAAAACAAATAATAATAATATATTACGTAATTTACTTATTGATAAACTAGAATAAACGAGGACAAATGAGGATAAACGAGGACAAATGAGGACAAACGAGGACAAACGAGGACAAATGAGGACAAATGAGGACAAACGAGGACAAACGAGGACAAACGAGGACAAACGAGGACAAACGAGGACAAACGAGGAAAAACGAGGAAATTTTTATAATTACATTTATAGGATTAAAAATATAAATATGTGAATAATGAAATGAATTATCATATTTTCATTATTATTTTTAAATTTTTATCCATTTTATATATATGAGTCATTTTCCATATAATTTATTTTTAACATCAAATAATCTATCTTTAGAACAATCAAATAAAAATGAATCGAAAGAATCAATACTTGAAGCTTATAGAGTTGAAATAGATAGATATTTGAAAGAGAATCGAATTTCATTATTTGAAATGGAAAAAAATCATGTATTAAATAGACTAAATACAATATTTTTAACAATGTTTCGAAATTCTGAATTTTTAGAATTTTCGAAAGAGTTAGTATTTTTAAAATACAATCTGCTAGATAATATAAGTCGAATTGAAAGTTATTCTACATTTTCAAAAGACATAAAACCTTCTTCATTTCTTAGTTACCAACCGAATTATTCATTTTTAAATCCGTTTGATATGTATTCTGATGTATATCAGAACCAGAGTCAAAACAAGAGTCAGAACGAGAGTCAGAATAGGAATCAAACCAAAAACAATATAGGTTTAAATTCATCCAATATAACATCTCAAACTCCTTCAACATTTCCATATTTTAATTTATATAATACTGTAAATCCAACACTTCCTACATTAGGAGATGTAATATCTATAAGCGAATTTGTAAAATGTATAGTCATGATGAAAGAGAGTTTGATTGTTCCAAGTATTCCGATTCGTAAAACAAATATTGCAAAATATATTGTTCATTTATTATTTCATGGAAAAGCGGATATTCGAAATGAAATTTCTATATCATCTTCTGAATTAGATATATCAAATAATAAAATAAAAAGAATTATTGAATCAAAAATAAATAATATTCAATTTTCATTAGAAGATTGTATGATGCAAGTAAAAAGTGAAAAAGAGAATACAAGGGATCGTGTATCCAAAAGAGTAGATAGTCAATATTTAATTCCATTTCAATATTCTTCACCCACTCAATCCTTTGTTCCATTTAAAACAAAAACGGATATAGATATGAAAACAAAAAGTGTAAGTGATGTATTGAAACATAATACAAATTTATTAAGTATAATTATCAAAAATGTATATACAGAACATAATAAGAAATACTTATATGAGACGAATGTTATGACAGTTCTTTCATGTTTTGTATTTGTTATTATTCAAATGATATCTATTATTTATAAACAATATATATATGAGATACAAAAAATAATTGAAAATATATCTACTTCAAAAGAATTTACATTATTAGAATTAAATATAAATGATGTTTTTAATTATATTGGAGAAATTGAAAAATCGGTTTATAAATATAAGCTCGTTTTATTAAATAATTTCTATGAACTTTTTCTTCCATCATCGATTGATAAAAGTGAATATTCAAATTATGGTATGAAAAAGAATGATTTTGGTTGTTATGAACCGGAGGTAAGTTTTAATGTGGATAATCTTGTATTATATGACATGTATCCTTTTCAGGATTTACTTCATTATCAAAAATCATTATACTTTTTAAGTTCTGTTAAAAACAAATATGATATATATGACCAAAAAGTATATGGAGAAAATAAAAAAGAGGTGCTTGAAATCGGAGGATTTCTACATAGTATACCTTTAACAATACAAGAGTTAGAAAATTATAATATTATATTACAAAATAAAAAGATAAAATACAAATTTTATATATTTTTATTAGATTATCTTGAAAAATCATTTAAATCTAAAATTCCACTTGAATCTTTTTCAGATATAAAAGATATCCATACTCTTTTAATGAAAAATAATTTAAAATTTAGTGAAAAGAGTACTTTATATGATTTTTTATATGAGAAATATACTTTTAATATAAAACAATCCATATTTCATTTGAATCGATTAATGCAATTACATAAAGAGAGTAAATCGTTAAAAAGCAAAGAGATCTTATCCATATCAAGTAATTTATATTATTTAAAAAGTGAAGGTATTATTTCTATTTGTAAAAAATATGTTAAAGATAATTCAACACTAAATAAATTAATATCATCTTTTGAAATAGTAAAAATAAAATATGAAGAATTATTGAAGTATCAAAAAGAGAAAATAGAAAAAGAGATAAACATTCAACATAGTAAGAGTATATCATTTAATGATATGAAAAATGCGAAAGTAATCAATAAAACATATTGGAAAGATTTTCAAAAGAAAATTAAATTTTCATTATATATACCATTTGAATATGAAAATAGTATACAATTTTTATCTATATTTTCATTATTATTTGATAATACATTTTCATATGAAGATATTGATAGTTTTCGTCAGAAGGGTAAAAAACTATTATGTACATATCAAATAAAAAATATTAAATTTAGAATTTTAAAAAATAAATCAGTAAAGAATCTTCATGATATGAAATCAATATCTATATTACGATTTTTTATATATAGATTAATGACAAATAAGGAATTTTATGAAGAGAACACCAAAGTATATTCATTATCTAAAAAACATATGGATGAATTAAGTCCTCAATTTGTATCTCTTATTCAAATATCAAAATTATTTTATCAAGAAAATATACCGACGAATTAAGTTATCCCTTCTCAACTTGGTCCTTTTATTCAAGTATCTGAATTATTTTAATTTACGTAATTGAAGTAATATTTTATTTCTTTTTACTAATAAATCTCGAATACTTTTATTTATTTCCATCTTTTTTAAATCATAGGTTCGTATATTATGTTCATTTAATTCTAGACTCTTCTTTTCTAAAACTTTTATCTTATTATCAATATTTATAATTTTTTTTCGAATGTCTATATTTTTAATATAAGAGTATTGATTATTTATTCTATTGTTCGTCTTTTCTATTTTAGAATTTGTTTCTGTTGTTTCTTTTGTTTTATTATTCGGAGAATGAACTGTTCCTCTATTTTTTTCAAATAACACATAAAATTGTTCTTTAAAAAGAGTAAGAAAAGTTTGATAAATATTTTTCTTTAAAGAATATAAAGAAAATAGTAGTAAAATATATTTTTCTTTTATTTTTTTATGCATTTCTAAAATCTCTTTTTCATTATTAATGGAAATCGACTCTATTAATTTGAGGGATTGAAAAATATCAAATCTTAAATGAGTTAACAGTTCATTCTGATTATCCAAAGTATATACTCTTTTTTTATGTTCAGATGATAATAAATCAGAAAAAGATATCATATGAGAAGAATTGTTTGAAAAAGGATGATTAAATTTAATGTGAAGTGGTATTATTCTTTGAATTTGTGTTGTTTTATCTTGTTCATCTGTTGTTTTCGTTATTTTTTCAATAATCATTTTAAAATATTTTTTAGTATATACTACAAATGATTTCATTAAAATAGAATATAATGTATCTTTAAAAAAAAATATTGAATTCATTGCTTGGATAATTTTTTTCTTTTCATTCTTTATTTTATTTAGTTTGCTATTTTTTTTATTGTTTTGTCTGTTGTTTTTTCTGTTGCCTCTTCGGTCGTCTCTTCGGTCGTCTCTTCGGTCGTCTCTTCGGTCGTCTCTTCGGTCGTCTCTTCGGTCGTCTCTTCGGTCGTCTCTTCGATATCCATTTCTTGTTTGTTCGTTCCCACCACCTTTTTTTTTATTTTTACTATTTTTTTGGGGAGGAGGATCTTTTTCTAATTCTGACAAATTTTTAATATTTGTAATAAAATTTGAATAATCTAAGTTTATAATTTTAGAAGAAGGTAAAAACAATTCTGTTATAAATTGAATAAAGAAAAACCAATATTTTAATAAAATAGAAGAAGAATCATAATTTATAGAATTACCATTGAGTAGTTCAAAAGGATTTGATTCATAAAATATTTCTGGGAGGGATGTAGATATGTTTGGTATATGACTAAGATTTGTATTATTTTTAGAATTAAGTAATGAAAATATATATCTCATGAATGTTTCACCAAGTTCATATCTTGCATTTTTTAATTCTTCAAAGCACAGTATAGAATGTTCTTGGATAACTTTTTCTTTTATTCTTTCTTTTTTTTCAAGAGAAAAATTTGATTCAAATATGCTTTCTAAATAAATAATATTTAACTTTTTCATAGATTTTGTACAATCCTCTATTTTTTGGTTTTTATTTTTAATTAAATCAGTAATAATATTTTTGTATGTTTTAACAATTGTATTTAAAGTATATTTTTTTTGAATCAACTGAATATATTCTCTTATTATAATTTCAATCCAATTGTTAATATCACTGTCTTCTATTTTTAATTCATTTTTATATATTTCATTATCCATTGGGATGATATCATAAAAACACAATTCCATAAAACGTTTCATATCTCGTTTGTTTTGATTCTCATAATTATAACTCATGCATTTTATAATGTAATTTAATAAAGAAGATGATTCTTCTATTAATGTTGTATTAATATTCATATATAATATAAATATAATTTTATATTTTACAATATTTTATATCTTATATATATATATATAAATGGAAAATTTAAGTAATAGTAATATGTATAGAAAAAGGTTTAACGGTAGAAAAAGATGGTATGAGAATAATAGTGAGAATAATAATAGTAATAGTGAGAATAATAATAGTAATAATAATAAACCATTATCCCCTAAAGCATCCAATGAAGAGATTGCAAAATTAAAGAAAAAAATAAAAAATGTAGAAAAAAACGTAAGTATAGTAATAAATAAAAATAAGAGAAAAGCTGAGTCTAATGCTATGATGACTGAAAAAAAATTATTTATGAAAACATACCTTGATGAGTTTGGAAATGAACTTGGGAAAGATAAAAATGGTCATAAAATTTTTAAAATTATATCAGAAGATAAGTTAGATACTCAAACAACATATTATTATTGTAGTGGTAATGAAGAAAAATATTTTTATTGTACAGAAGATGGACATATTTTTAAATTTTATAATGCAAGTAATAGAACATTTTATTATATTCAAATAAGTCCAGATATAGTAAAATTTTATCAAAATAATAAACATCTAACAAATTTAGTATTCGTTGGACCAGCTCAATACACAGCGATAGAAAAGAAAGATAATAATTATCTATTTATTGAAGGACTTTTAGAATCAGATATTATAACACATGAAGAAAAAGAATATTTAAAAGAATATATTGAAATATTATATTTACCAATAGTTGTTAAATTAAAAAAAGGTGAGTTTGAATATTACTTGGATATTCTATATTTAGATTCGAGTAAAAAGATAAATTTAGAAAAAATTATGATAACAATGATAAAAACCATAAATGATTTAATAAAGAATGTATGTCAACATTTAAAAAATACTGGTAATATACCTTTTAAAAATTTTAAAAATATAGTAGATGAAATATTATCAAAATTAAATAATTCAAAAATATGTTTTTACAAATATATTATTCGTTTTGATATTTCAGAAGATAATATGAAGTTGCTAAATAAATCTGAAAATCAATATATTCAAAATAGTACAATGAAAATGAGTAATACAAATAGAAATAATCTTACAAAAAATCTTAAATTTATGAAGTTTGATATTTTTGAACAAATAAATTTATTTCATATGTTCTCATTAATAATGGATGAATATAGTATTAATAAATATATCATATATCAGTGTTGTTATAATATTATAGTCATAAATGAACATATTGGATTTTATTATATATTTTATAATATATTAAAAAGTATAAATCCATCGTATCATGAATTAATAAATTCAAATTCAGACTATAAAAAAACATTCCACAAAGAAAATGGTGATAGATTAAATAAATCTTTAGAGGGAATTATAGAAACAATAAAAAAATATATAGCATATGTAAATGAAAAAAAATTAACAGAAGAAAATACAAATTACATTTTATATAATATGATGTATATATATTTTATAAATTCTACAAGTTATAACAATAACAATTCTAGAGGTTATAACAATAATAATTCTAGAGGTTATAACAATGACAATGATTTATTATTTTTTATGTTATTCATCAATTACTACATAAATTTCTTTATAACTATTATAGGACCTATTAATAAATTATCCTATTTAAGACAAATTATAAATATGGAATCTGATTTATTTTTGCGTAGTATAAAGAATAATACAAATAATACAAATAACAAAATAGTAGAATCTTTAATAAAACAAGGTCCTTATTCTCCATTAAATATAAGTACTCTATACAAAAAAGAATCTGGAATAATTATTACATTATCTGGAGTGTATGAAGCACTCAGACAAATGGATATCATTGATGAGGATCAATATTATAAAATGGGTAAGAATCCGAAATTATCATATATAGAAATATATAAAAAAAATAAATTTAAACAAATCAGTAATACAATTAATTTTTTAAGAGAATCAAAAGATAAAACAACAAATAAAAAAGAATTATATCTTTTAAAAAAAAAAATAAGAAAATTAAAGTATAAAAGAGGAAATTTAAGACTTACAGGAATGTTTACAGAAAATATGTTTGGATTTATTTTAGATAAACATAATTGGGATTATATATGTAAACGTATATTACCAGATATATATAGTAGCAATGGTACAATTCCTATTTTTATTAATATATTAAATGAAGATGATGAATCTTATCCAAAATTAAAAGAATTATTTGAAAAAATAAACCAAGAAAAAATATATGGAAAAATATTATTGTATATTGTAGAATATTTTTCACAATTTGGATATCATATTGATGGAAGAAAAAAAGAAGAATCAAATAATAGTAATTACATATATAAAAATAGTGGTATTTTCCTAGGAGATATATATTATAAAACACAAAAGGAAAGAAGACCTACAAACACAATTAAACAGAATTCTACATTTTTAACTTTGATAAAAGCAATTTACAATGGTGCATTATATCAACAAAAAGCAAATAAATATGAAAATAAATTACAAAAATTAGAAAAAGAAAAAACTACAAAAAGTAAAAAAATAAGTAAAACAAAAAGTAAAAAGAAAAGTGTTAATCAAAAGAAAAGTGTTAATCCAAAGAAAAATAAAAAAGTTATTAGTAATAGAAGAATAAGTTCAAACGGTACACAAAGTCCATATTTAGGAACTCCACTTAGTAATTTTTTTAAAAATCCAAAAGTAAAGGAACTAAAAAAAGTAAAGAAACCAAAAAAAGTAAACAAACCAAAACCTGAAACTAAAAATGTAGTAGAAATAAATAATGAATTTCCACCCCTAGGTTCTACTGTGAAAAAGAGTAATAAAGAACCTAATTCTAAGAAACAAAGTAATAATAACTATAATAAAAAATATCCACCCCTAGGTTCTACTGTGAAAAAGAGTAATGAACCGTCTTCTAAAAAAATTAAAATTAGTGGAAAATTTAAGAAAAATAAAAGGTTCGATAAAAAACTTAACACTTTACCTGAATAATATTTAAAATCACTTGCCATGCGAGTGATTCTTTAAGTAGTATTACTGAAGGGTTAATAGTGTGTAAATAGTTTGGTTTATCATTATAGTTAAATAATACTCTTCAATGCGGTTGATTCAGAAAATTCTCAAAGTTTACATAGAGTATAAAATGAAAAATTGGATACTACATACTATATTACATTCCATATTACAACTCAATTACCACTCAATTCAAATAAATGATTATTTTATTTTATTTGTATAGAATAAAATAAAAATTATATAAATATTTGTAATAATTTTTATCTCATTTAATATATATATGGCAAAAGGTAAAAAAATAACATTAAAGAAAAAATCAGTATCGAATATTGATAAAAGGTTGAACAAATTTAAAAATGCAAATACTGAAAAATTTATGGAAGGAATTAAAGATAAAAAAGTATTTTTGAATGCTCCCATTATATTTTCGGTTATTTTTATTTTATCATTAATTGGAATCATTTATTATTTAACACAATTAAAGAATTGTGTATGTTTCCAAAAAAGAAATGAAGAAAACAAAACAAGTTTAAATTATCTTATTATTATTGATATATTACTACTTATTTTCTATATATTGGTTTTCTTTTTATTAGTATTTTCAAAAAATAGTAAATCTATGTCAGGTGGTGGAAGTTCCGGAAATATATTAAAAAATGTATATTATGGAATTATAATTAGTGTAATTATTTTAATTGTATTAACTATGTTTTTTATTAATTATGTTTATAGATTGAGTTTATCTGTTGATCCAGATTGTGAATGTTCGAATTCCAAATTAAAATATTTATTATATGGTCAGGCAGTATTATCAATATTGTTCCTTATTGGTTTATTTGTTGGGATTTATAATGTAAATGTAATATACGGTGTACATAAAATAATGTAAATCAATTCAATTATTTGATATGATTTATTTATATAAAAATACAAAAAATTGTAGGAAAATTGTAGGAAAAATGGTAGAAAAATTGTAAACAAAAAAATTAATCAGAACGATAAAATATATAGTTTTTTAATGGAGTTTCCTCAATAGTAGACTTAATTTTATTTTGATTAACTTTCGTTAAATTATTCTTTTTAATAATTGGAACGGTTTCTTTCAACATAGATTCCTTTTTCACCTCTTTCACAACCTCTTCTTCTATTTTTAATTTTGAATAAAAAATAGAACTCGGTGATGGAACAGTTTCAACCTTTATAGGAATAAAACCTTTTTCGGATTGATTATTCATATTTTTGGAATGAACATTCATAATATTTAAATTTGTCTTAAATTTCCTTTTGGGAACAGGTGAACTAGAGGATAAACCAGGCGATGAACTAGACGAGGTAAGTGGTACATCTTGTAAAACAAGATTCTTTTTACCATCCTCTTCTATCTTTTGAAATTCTTGAAAAGAAAATTTTAAACTTTTACTTTTATTTTTTATATTTTTCGTTTCTTCTGCTAATATTGGTTTTTCAATTTCATCCATCGCATTATTTTGAGTTTCGAATTCATCTAATGATTTTTTATTTTCCATAGTAGGTTTCTCAATATTATGAATTTCAATCAATGGTTTTTTATTTTCCATAGTCGATTTTTCATCGAGTAAAGGAGATATACCATTATTATTTTCATTTTCTTTTACATCTTTCAAATAAGGATCATCTATTGGTTCTATATCAATAACTGTTCGAAAGACCCCTTTTTTAACAATATCTGCATGAATACCAATTCGGACTTTATTTTCCAGATTTTTTTTAAATTCGGAATAACATAATACATATTTCTTGGATTTATATTCAAAAATTATATATCTTCCGTGTAAACAGTTCATACATTCATTATTTTTAGTTATCATACTAAAACATGTTGTATAATGTATTTTCCTATTTTTAAATATATCTTTTGATGCATTTGAAATAACAGTTCTTAAATCTCGTATCTCGCCAGGATTACATATGATTTGCTTTAAATCATGATCTTCATCATTCAATTTTTTACATTGTCCATTTTTACATGAACCTATAACACAATATAAACAATAATCATCATATATCATATTCTTCAATGACTTTTTAGTATTGAACATTTTTCTTGAATATTATTTTTTGGATACTTTTGAATACTATATATTTATATTTTGAATAATGAATAATGAAATATATTTTTTCATTTTTTATTTTCATGACTATGTAAATAACGTTCTATAATGGTTAATGCTGTTTCATAGTTTGAACAATACATATATTGAACACCATTGTTTACTTTCGAACCACGAATAATAATCTGTATCTGTTTTTCATTTGTACCTTTCCTTTTATGGATTGTCTTTATTGATATATCATGACCGCATATTGTAGTATATTTTTCATTATAGTCTTTATCTTTTTCTGCTCCTGTATATGAGTCTTTATCAACATTCAAATGGATTGAGTTTTGATTCACATCATTCTTTGAGTTGAATAACATTTCATATTTTTTAAATATATTAATATTATTCGAAATAGAATTATCCATCGAATTATCCATCGAATTATCCATCGAATTATCCAATGAATTTATATTCATGTTTTTATTTTTTACAACCTTTTTCACAACCTTTCTTTTCTTATCGATTGATGCATTATTATATTTTGTATCTTTTTTGTCTGATACAGAACACGATACAGAAAACGATACAGTACACGACACATCTCTTTGGTTTACATAAATTTCCTTTTTACCTCTCGTTAGAGCGACATAATATAAGTTATTCTCCTCTATATCTATATCATGATATATACGAACAATGTCCGATTCTAATCCTTTATAACTATGAATTGTATACATATGACAAACTGCATCTTCTTTATCAGTTATATTACTTTCAATTTTAGATAGAATATTTTCCAATTCGGTTACAGACAATTTCAATAAAAATTTAGGTAAATCGTCTTCAAACTCATTTAATTCTTCATCATCCAATGGATGTATTAATAATTTGGCATGTAATTTTTTTATAAAATCAACCTGTTTTTCATAATTATATATCCATACTTTATCCGTTTTTTGTGCCATTTGTAAAATATTCCTCCAACAACGAAATAAATATACATAGGACCCATAAGACCCATAAGAACCATTTGACCCGTAAGACCCCTTATTCTCAAATTCTTTATCTATCAATTGTTCCTCTTTTTCTATATACAATGTTTCATTCGGACTCTTTGATATCATCCAACAATTACTGAATTTTTCAACAATCATTTGACATGCCGGATTACCAACCCGATATGTAGAATAAAACTCAAATTGGGTTGTATTTTCTCGTGGTAATTTATCAAATGCATTAATACATCCTCTCCATTCATATATCGCTTGTTTTGTATCTCCCACAAATAGTTTGGGTATAGTTGTATCATGTAATAGAATATCTAACATTAAACTATCAAAATCCTGAGATTCATCAATAAATATCATATCATATTTTCTATCCAATACCTCTTTACACCAATGATTTATTTGTACCATTTTACGAATAGTATCGAATGTCATTAACGATTTTTTATTCATCCACATAGTACTCAATAAGGGTTTCCTTTCACCTAATACATTTATACTATAATCATTTATATCACTATATTGTGTCTGATTACAAAATTTATTAAAATGATTTACAAAATACTTCTTTATTTTAAACGCTTTTTTTTCAAACCACGGTATATAGTTCTGAACCGTCTGAGGTCTTAAATCAATAATATCCGGTTCTTTCCCATTTTTAATAATATATATCTCTCTCATTAATGCATCAAATGTAAATGGAAATAAGTTATAAATTCCCATCTTTTTAATTTTATCCTTCATTTCTATAATTAAACTTTTGTTAAATGCAATATATAATATCTTCTTACTGGAATGAATTTTACTTAATTCTAGTAAACAGGTTGTTTTACCACTTCCTGCAACGGATTTAATAGATACAATCTGATTTTTCTTAAATTTCCATTTTTGTATATATTTCCGATGAACATTATCTAAGAAATGCATTGAGTTCATACATCTTGCGTATATAATCTGAATATGAGGAATCATAGAAAGATTCTCTAATTTTTCTCTTGAAATCTCCGATTTATTCTCCGATTGACTCTCCGATTGATTCATCATAACTTCATACTCTTCAAAGGATATAGATTTACATATCCATATTTTTATTGTTTCACCCTCTCTATTGTCCTCTTTTACACTGTCCCCTTTACCAATCTCTATATTGTATATTTTTCGATTCTTTAATAATAATATTTCATTATATCCTGTATATAAAAGAATATCCATTTTATACTCTTTTATATTTTGTATAATGTTTATATCATCAAAAATAACTTCACATATATAGTAATTTCCAATCTCTACTTTTCGAACATAACTATGTGATACATCAAATAATAATATTCTATCTTTCTTACAATCAATATTTAATTCCGTATTTAATCCGACTTCTTCTTTCTTTTCTTTTATAAAATATTCGTTATCCATCATATAATAATATATCATACTCTTTTTAAATATTATTTTTCATTTTATTTAATAGTATAATAAATTGATGAACATAAATGAACATAAATGAACATAAATGAACATAAATGAACATAAATGAACATAAATGAACATATATAAATTGAATTATACATAACTGTCATACATATAAAATCCATTTGAAAATTTCCATACTGTTTCTCCATGAACGAGTAAAGGATAATTCAAGAATAAAAAATGATATAGTTTCTTCTTTATGATTTCATCAGATATATTATCAATATTAAAGAAAGTATATAAATAAAAATAGGGACGAATTACTTTCTTTATATTTTTAATATTATAATCATTATTATAAATGTATACATGCTTATTTTGAGAAACAATATATTGAATACAATATCTTTCATTTGGAATAAAATGAATATTTTTATATAAATTATCCATATCACGTATATAATAAGATAATTTATTATAGGTTCCAATATATCGATTCTTATTAAAAATCCATATATAGGGATCATTTTCTGATAATGGATAAGTTGAATTTAAGTAATTGAATATTAATAAACTGTTCTCTTCTTTATGAATCTCTTTATAATTTATACATGATTGTAATCCCAACTTTTGAATTTTATATTTAGAAATATATTTGTTTAGACGTACATCAGCATTTTTATCTATGATTTTAGTCGGTATACTATCTTTTTTATATATTTGTTCATTTGCAGATTCATTTGAATTTCCAAATTCATTCCGAAATTCATTTGCATATACAAATATACTAATCTCTTTTTTTGTATTTTCTATATTTTTATTTAACCATAAGAAATAAGTATTTGGAACATGTAATGAATAAACAAAACTATTCGATACACTATTGAATACACTATTCGATACACTATTGGATACCCTATTCGATACACTATTGAATACCCTATTCGATACACTATTGAATACCCTATTCGATACACTATTGAATACACTATTCAATACATTAAATAAAAAAAAAGAAATGAGTAGAGAATTAGAATTAAAAAACATTATAGTAATAATTATTATAAGTTTAATCTTTATATCATATTACTACTTAAATTATTGATATTATCTAAGGATGACCCAGTATAATAATTATTTAGACTAATACCATCTAGACCTAAACGGGGTTGACTTGGATATAAAGTGGAAGGCATTTCATTTGCAGCATTCTCATCAGTCATTGTTGATATTAATATATAAAATAGAACAGATAATAATAATACACAAAGGATAGAGTTAATTGAACGGAATCCCATGGTAGGGAACACAATTAAGATTGAAAGTAGTAATGAAACAATAATAATTTTAAGATAAGGAAAATTAATACTATTTGGAATCTCAATAACAAATGTTTCTATCATATACTTATTCAAAATATTTTTATTCTCTATGATTGTAAAAAAGAAAATAGTTCATAAATAAAATTATTATCAATATTAATATTTGAATGCGTGCCCGTTGTAATATATAAATTATCAGCATATAATGCGAGTTTTTCGGCATTTTGAATATCAATGATTTCATCTTCCTTACTATGAATAATCATGGTTTTCATTTTTTTATCTTTCCGATTTAATTTATATCTTTTTTTTAGATATTCCATTGTATTAAATCCAAAATCCAATTTAAAAAATAAAGATATATCTTTTATTTCAGTAAATGAAGATTGAATCACTAAATATTTACTATTACATAATAATGCAAGGGATGAGGCAATTGAACCACCTATTGATTCTCCATAGAGAATAATATTATCTTTTGTTATATTTTTATGAACAAATAGATAATCATAAAATAAAGAGGAACATTGAATACATGACTCTTCACTTGGTTTACCATTACTTTTTCCAAATCCCGGATAATCAAAAAATAAAAGAGAAAATCCCATATTATAAAAAGACTCAATATAATGAAGACGATTACTTATATTACCGGCATTTCCATGTAAAAATAAAATACACTTATCCCTTGTAATTAAACTATTATTATCTCCTTTTATAAACCATCCATGATACACATCATTCAATGTATTTTCAAAATTATTTTCTACATATACATCTTCATATAAAATATTTATACTCGATGGATTATTTTTTAATTCCGGATTTGGAAAAAAAAAGAATGGATCTATCCAATTTTTTATACTTTTCATACTTTATAATATATTTATAAAATTAAATTTATAAAAAATATATCATCCCTAATTTGAATTACACTATAATTTATGTTTATTTTATAACATAAATATATATATTTAATTATATGAATCAAGTAAATGACATTTTTAATTTTATTCTAAAAAATACGAATTGTTCATACTGTCAAGAATATGAAAAGATTGAAAATAATGAAGGTTGGAATTTATATATGAAAGAATATGATATGTATTCTGCATTATTATTATATCATCCTGTAATGAAAAAAGATATTCGTGTAATTTCAAAACCAACAGATATTATTATTTTACTGGATAAAGACAGTAATGTTATTGTAAAACTTGAAATTATTATTCAAAATAATGAAACATTATTTTCAACTCTTGTTCCAACCGAAGAGTATCAATCATTTTATGATACAATCAATTCTATAGAAAAACCATTTGATAAAACACTGAATGCATTATACATTGGAGAATATACTGTACAGATTAAATCAAGTTAAATCCATTCGGATTTCATCAAGTTCAATCTATCAGTATGTTAATGCAACAACTGTATTAATGTATGTATTTATATCTTTTGTTGGTATATTTACAGTAGATATATTTAAATAGGGGGAATTTCCTAGTTTTACTTTCTTTGTTACTAAATAATAAGGACCATAATAAACAAAAACATATACATATCTTGCGGTATCTCCACGAGGGATACTAAAGGTACATAATGGTTGACTCATTATTATAATATTATATTTTTTTTCCAATATTGAAAAATAAATCTTAGTAAATAGTAATATATGAGTTTACTCTATAATCTTGGAAAATTAATGAGTATTCTATTAATTGGAAATTATGATATGAAGTATATTTTATTATTATTTATTATTGTATATATTATATATAATTATAAGTGGAATGAAGATGATATTTCAAAGATAACAAACTTTTTATTTAAGACGAAGAAAGATTCGAATGAGAATATTGATATTGAAGAAGAAGAGGATAAAGACCAAAATGAGGATGAGAATCAAAATGAGGATAAGTACCAAAATGAGAATGAAAACGAGAATGAGGATGAAAATGAGAGTGAAAAAAGAAATCAAGGAATATACAATAAGAATAAAAGTAAAAATGATATAGAGAATGGATTCAGACATGATAATAAGAGAAATAGTATATATGTAAAGAAAACCCATTCTATAGTAAATCCAAAATGTAAAGACATTAAGAATAATCCATATCCAAATAAGATTGAATATTTAAAAAAGAAATATAATAACTCAGATGAAAATAATGAATATACATTTAAAATAAATGAGAATACATGTACAACTCCATTCTTCCACTTGCGTAAATATGGAGATTGTCCTTTTTTTTATAATTTTAGAATAGCAGATTTTGGTCCAGAAAAGATTAGTAGTTTAATTATGTGTAGAGATATTTATAAATGGATGTCAAGTTCTTCTCTATCACATGATGATTTACCAGATAATTATTATCCGATTTATATGGTTCTTAAAGTCGAACAAACGATTTCTATATTTGAATATTTGAAATTTTTTGTTCGAACGAAAGAAAATGGAACACGTATTGCATTTGTTCAAAAGGGAAATCACTATTTAGAAATTGAAAATTATGTGGCGGATTTATTGAATCGTAATGTTATTTCGGATCTATTAGATGGAACTGAATATATTACATATAAATTAGATTCCAGTGAAAATGTGAGTTCATTTTTAGATAGACTATTATCATTATTAACTGTATCTGATAAATCTATTGGTTCAGATATTACAATTGACTATGAAATTATTCATGAAAATAAGAGAGCGTTTAAATATTTCTTTAATTCACTTAATGGGGGAGATATTCAATCCAATAGTTTTAATACTACAATTTAATTGTAATTCAATTAAGAAACATACATTTATTTTATATTTCTCTTATAAATTATATTTGTTTCATTATCATTACACAAAGATACTCCAATATTATAAAATACATTTGGATCAATAATATTTGAATCCACTTCTAAATAATTATCATTATTCTTATCTTCATATGAACAATCTGATATATATAAACTATCTGAAATACTATCAAAAATACTATCTGAAATACTATCTGAATGATTCAAGTTATTATTCGAATCTAATATATTTTTATTATATTCATTTATTTGACTTTCTATATCATTACAATTCATACATTCTTTACATGTCGTTGTAATAAATATTTTATATATTTCATTTGAAAAATATATTATATTTATTTTTAAATATGTTAGTAAATTAAATGTTTGGATTGATAAATGTATAAAATATTTACTAACACAATTATAATTATTCATCATATAATTAACATTCTATAATATTATTGAATATTTATCTAAGTAAAATATAATCTATATAAATTTTACTTTTTACTAAATTCGTTTATAATTGTATTTAAGAATTCATATACCATTTGCATCATCTTGAATATTATTCAGATAAAGTGTTAAACATTTAGTAATGCATTTGATCTTTTTCTAATTATATATTTCCTAAATTCATATTTAATTTTTTTTAATGATGATACAATGGATTGTAGAACATCACTTAATAATTTACTTTCATTCAAACCATAAAAAAGTTTAAATAACTTTTTCCTTTTATCAATACATACAATACTTTTTAAAGTATCATAATTATGAACAAAGAGGTTAAAGTCATTGTTTAATACAATATTTATTATTTCATCACTAAAAGACAATGTTTCCCTTATATAAGGGAGATTTTCTTCTAATTCATTCAATATTGTAGGTGGTAATAACATTCGTACATTATTAAGAAATAATATTAAAACTTTGTAAGTATCCATGCTATAATATATAGATTTCAAAGTATCAATAGTAGAGACATAAATATTCATCATAAGAATGGTTTTTATTTTCTCCGTAAAATTATGAAAACCCATAACCAGAAAAGTATGTTCTAAAGATACAAAAAGATTATACATCTCTCTATATAAAGAATATCTATCAATATCAGATATTTGTTTGTAGACTCTACAGTCTCTATTTCTGATACAAAAAGAATTATCCATTATATGTAGACAAATATCTATAATTTTCTCCAAAGAAATACATTCAAAAATAGTAATTTGTGTGTTTTCTAGAGTCAGACCAACTAGACTAATAATCCAATAAAATATTTCTTTACATTGTAAACCAATTATTTGGTTGTATCTGACCTCTTCAGCTATTAACTCTTCTATTTTTGGAGAAGGAAAAGAAATCGGTAGAGAAGGTTTCTCTTTTTTTACTACGAATACCTCTTTTAGAGTTTTTAGAGAATCATAATATGATTTCATTAATTTATCACTTGACTCTACTATTTTAGATTCTAGTTTAGATATCTCAATAGGATGCACTGAATTTCTTTCACGATTTTTTAGATCAATCATTTCTCTGAAATTTTTATCTAATGAACGATACTCAACAATATTAAGAAGATAAGACATTTTTAAATCTTCAAGGGTGTAAATTTTAGTTAATACTTAATTATATATATTATTTAATATCATAAGTTAATAGGTTATTTATCTTTCATTTTTTTTTGAATTATACACCTAAATAATATTCAAAATCAAACGCATCGCATTCGATTCTTTAAATTGAATTGTAAAAAAATGAAAAAAAATCGTATGATATTACGATATAATGTAAACCTTTATAAAAAATGAAATAAATTTATTCTATTTGAATAGAATTTTAATAAACTTATCTATATATAAAATGGAAGTTGAATCGATTCGATATATTTACAAACGTGGATTATACAATAATTATACCAAGGATATTAATCCAAAGAAAGAACCTATAAGGTCTCTTGGTTTTATTGTAATGTGGTTATTTGATTCAAATCGTTATGATATAAAAATTCATACAGAAGGGAAATTACCATATATTGTCTTGAAACAGAATGATAAACGTACAACAATCGCTTCTTTTCAAACAGATGAAGGTGATATCATTATGAATATCTTTCCGAAACCAGGAAAAGAGATTCTCGGTCCTCGTGAAAGGGTCATTGAGGAGGAGAATAAAAGTTATTTTATAGATGCATTTTGGGATACTGTACGTGATTACACATTGGATACAGAGGCATATCTGAATGCTCCATTTTTGGGACGTTCTGCACTGGAAGAGGAGTTATATCAACAAGAACTAGAGATGGACAGAATATTGTATCAAAAAGAGATAGACACAATATATGAAGAATCAAAAAGGATATTTTCTAAATAAAAAAATAGGATTCAATGAATTCTATAGAAGAGTATTTAACCTTTCCATTCTTTTATAATTGTACTTAAAGAATAACCCGCATGGAAGGTTCATTCTAAAGGAGGGTAAGAATCAATAAATATATATTTTATAAAAAATTGAAACTTATATTTCGTGCATAATTGATTCAACATAATCCCCAGTATATACTTTCATTTGAAAGATGATGGAATCTGAAGAACCCACCTTTGAAACACTTGGGACCTATTTCAATTTGATGTCTCATATTCGAAAGGAGATTTTCATCCAGCGAAAAATAAATTTGGAATATAAATTCATGAGTAAAATAGAGATTTTTGAATCGATGTTAGAAGAAGAAAAAAGAAAATTCAATGAATTTCTCAAACCCATAAATGAAAAGAATCTTCAATATATATCTTTTACTGACATTGATGTGATATTGATTGTTGAGACAGAATCGTATACAATACGGTCTGTTTATTTTTTTAGAAATGAGACAAATGAGACAAATGAGACAAATAATTTTAAAGTTCATTCTCCATCGGAAATTGTAAAACAGATTCTTGAGATTATATTGTGAGAATTCTATTTTTGAGAGAAAAAATCATATCATATCCTTGTTATTTGTAAATAATTCCTAAATTATTTGTAAATAACTCCTAAATTATTTGTAAATAACTCCTAAATTATTTGTAAATAATTCATAAATTATAAAAACAATAATAAATGAAACCTAATTTATTTGATTTATATAATACTTATTACAATCAAATAACCGTATAAGATATTGAATTGAAAATTTAAACTCTACGATGACAGATATTAAAATCTATATCCGAGAAATGGCGGGTCCTGATGCTAAAGAAGGCGATATTAAAGAAATTGCAAAAAAACTATTTCAAAAATTAGGGATTGGGACTGTTAAAAGTCTTTCTTTATCACGCCGCCCGAATCCAAAATTCGGTAATCGAAAATCTGGAATCGTTCTTTTGGAATTTTTTGATAATAATAAGGCAGACTTTATTAAACACAAAATTTTACGCGGTGAACGCATCATAATTGGTTCTCCAATTGGTTGTTTAAAAAGAATATCATGGACTTTAAGTAAAGCACATGAAAAAAAGTCAAAAAAACCAATTGAAGAAGAAGAATGTAATGTATGTGCATTGGAGAGAATCGTTAAAGAACAACAAGACCGAATTGATTTTTTGGAAAAGAGGATGCAAATTGCACTTGATACTCTATTATCAACCCAAAGTAATGCCACAGATCGAAGTCGGGCCCAAAGTCATGTCCAATCAAATGAAGATCGATGTGATGTATTAGACGATCGTATAGATGCTGTACTTGGACGAGTGAGAACTATGGAAAGACAAAATTCAATTCTGATAGATATAGTGAAACGGTTAATTAGTGGTTTGTTTTCAGATGAACAATTTGAAACACAAAAAGCTTACTCAGAAGTTTTGAATGTAGGAGTTTGTTCTGCCAAGGATGTACTTTTCGTATCAGAAGTTTTGAATGGAGTAGTTTGTTCTGCCAAGGATGCACGTTTCACAAGTAAGTGGGGATCAAATCCAACCACACGTCAAGGCGACTCAAACGAAGAACGAATTGATGTATTAGAGCTTGAAATCCATCATTTAACGGAACGAACTCATCAACGAATTGATGTTTTGGAAAATGAAAACATTGCTTTACATAATCGAGTGATTCGACTAAAACAAGTTCTGGAAGATACGAGTAATCAGGAGGTATAAGATTGAGTTATTTTAATCGTGCACTCCGGAATCAGGAGTCATAAGCATGTGAAACCAATCACATAACTCATTTTACAATCTGAGAGTTCGACCTAGTTATCATTTTCATGAACGATTCGTTGAAATTCAATTATAAAACATTCTTGAAAAATAGGTTCGAATATACGAAAAAGATTCAATGATATATTAAATAAATTTTTTTATGATATTATTTTCAAAAAAATTCAAACTATTTAATATTGCCTCATCCATATTGAAATATTTATAATTTGCAAGTCTTCCTACAAAAAAGATATTTTTATCTTCTTCTTTTTTAGCAAGTTTTTTATATTCCTCATATAACTCTAAATTTTTTTTATTTGGAACAGGATAATATGGTTCACCAATATCATTTGTTTTTTCACTTACAATAATTGTATCCTTTGATTTCTGGTTTAGAAAATGTTTATATTCTACAATTCTTGTATAAGGAATATCTTTATTTGGATAATTTACAACAGAATTGGGTTGAAAGAATCCTGTATCTTTAATGACTTGAATATCAAAGTCAATACTTCTATATTCCAATTTTTCTAGATTATAGAAATAGGAATCAATGGGTCCAGTAAATATTACTACATCATACTTATTATATTTAATATATTCAAAATAATCTGTATCTATTTTCACTTCAATATTTTTATTATCAAGTATTCTTTCAAAAAAGTGCGTATATCCTTTATGAGGTAGCGCTTGATATTTATCACTAAAATATCTTGTATCAAAATTCGGTCGTATAGGTATTCTTTCTAATACAGATTTATCAAGTTCATTTGGGTATTTATTCCATTGCTTAAATGTATAATCTTTTATTAATTTCTCATATAATTCATTTCCAATTCTCGATTTTGCCATCTCTTCACTGTTATTTATAGTATCGTATTTGACTTGATTCTTTTCTAACCATTCATTTACATCATTTTCATTTTGTAAATTTTCTTGACACAATTCATTTATAGTACTAATATTTACAGGAATGGAAACATATCTATCATCTGTATATGTTAATACTTTATGTTCCCATCTGACCCATTTATCAAATTGATTGACATAATTCCATACCTGCTCGTTATTTGTATGAAATAAATGTGCACCATACTTATTGACTAATATACCTGTTTCTCTGTCAATATAATCGTAGCAGTTTCCTCCTATATGAATTCTTTTTTCAATGATGGTGACTTTTTTATTTAATTTATTGGCAATTCGTTCTGCAATAACGACACCAGATAAACCTGCACCCACTATTAAAAAACTGGACATATATATATAAATATAATAAATGTAATATTATTTAACCTTATCTAAATAATATTAAAGATTGTAAAAGATTGTAAAAGATTGTAAAAGATTGTAAAAGATTGTATCATGCTCAAATAAATGGTTAAGTGGATGGGTTAATTGGATGGGTTAATGAATATGAGTAAAACTATAAAAACAGATTAGTTACTTTTTAATTCTTTAATAATATCATCCTGCTTTTTGATATATTCTAATAGAAGACGATTTTGTTTTCGTAGTTCTAAGATTTCTTTTTTTTCTTTTGCAGAATTAATAAAGAAACGAGTACTGTATATAATATCACCATTTTCATTATATCTATATCGATTTACAGTTGTTGTAAAATTATTTCGTGTTAATATCGTTGCCTTTTTTTTAGTGATTGATATAAGAGTTCCTCCAAAACGAAATAACTCTTTATTTTGTTTCTGATCTAATATAATATATCTAACAAATGTATTATAAGACAATTTCTCTAAATCACTCGGTTCTAACTCCTCATAATCTTTTAAAAGTTCTTGTACATCTTCTGGATTTTGAACTAAATCTGTAATTGTATATTTTGGTCTTATATAAGTTGTATTTGGGTTATTTCCTGGATTATTTCTTGAATTATTATTATTTCCATTATTTCCGATGTTATTTACTTTATTGCTCATATCTTTTATTATTATAAAAGTTATACAGTTATAACGTGTTATATATCATTATGAATAATAAACAATTGTAAACTATCATTGTAAAGGATTCAAAATCCTACATATAATTCTTTAATAATGATTATAAAAGAATAAAAATAAAATGATTATATGATGGAAACTGATATATATGAATTAGTGAAGGATATTCAAAATATGAATAGAAGAATTGAAAATAAATTGGATGAGATTCTTTCAAATATGAATAAAAATAAGATAAAAGTAAAAGAATTAATTAAAGAAAAGATTAAGATAGAAGAATCAAAGATTATCGAATGCTTAAAAATGAACAAGATAGAAGGTGAATTGAGAATGTTTAAAATGATGTATTTAGACAATATTACGAATAATGACTGCTGTATACGATTTAAAAATAATAAATATGAATATTATGATGGGTCTGAATATAAAGAAGATGTAAAGGGAATTTATATTAAAAATACAATAATGTCAAATATTGAGACATTGTATTATAATGTAAATACAATAGATAACTATAATAATATTGATATTGTGAAAAATCAAGAGTATATTTATAAATTAAGTGAATCAAAACATAAAGATAAATTATTATCAAGAATAATAAATTTATTAAATAGTTAATGAATGTATCAACATTGGGGTATTCATATTGGGGTATTCATATTGGGGTATTCATATTGGGGTATTCATATTGGGGTATTCATATTGGGGTATTCACACTGGGGTATTCATATTGGGGTATTCACATTTGGATATTCACATTGGGGTATTCACATTGGGGTATTCACATTTTATTTAGAAAAGTACGTATTTCAATCATTACTAATGTTATATATATCCGCAATTGATCTTGTCAATTCCGAATATACACATGCAAAAAAACAAGGTTTAAAATAATTTAATGAATCATACTTACGATTTGCAATAATTGGATTTTTAATTTTATTTCCATCTGAATCTAGATTTGTAACATTTGTAGAACCGGGTTTATGAGACCAATAACCATCTGGATGCATTTTATACCAATGATAATCATTTTGTGGATCTAATGCTAAAAATATTTTATAAAATCCTGGTAAACATTTATTATCAAATTTCTCTATATAACTACCTGGAGAGTCTTTTTTTAATCTACGATAAAAAGTTTTACATTTATAATCTTTATTGTCAATATGAGTATAACCGGATGCATAACCAGGTTGTGCTTTCGAGTCTAATTTAGGAATAATATTTCCCAATGCATAACTATAACAGTTATGCCCTGTACGGATGGATATATCTTTATTCCATTTATCTGGTTCATATTTTTGTTCTGAACCTGATATAGAAGAAAACTCATTTACGTATGACAATAATTCCTTTTCATTATTTAATAGTTCCATTTCTTTTTTTTTTAACGCTCTATCAATAATTAATATATAAGGAGATTTTGATTTTTTTTTTGTTTTTGAACGATTTATTGTTTCATTCTTAATCGTTTGATTATTTTCAGATAGAGTCATACTATTAGATAATATAAAAAAATAAAAAGTGAAAAATAAAGATTTTATAATACTTAATATAATGCATAGAATGAGTAATATCAATAAAGGGTCCGAATCAGAATCAGATTCAGAGTCCGAATCAGAATCAGAGTCCGAATCAGTGTCCGAATCAGTGTCCGAATTAGAATCGGAATCAGCGTCCGGATTAGAATCAGTGTCAGATAAAGAAATAACCATTCATCATTCAGAGATTATATCATTACTTAAACAATTTTCTAATACAATAGAAGAAAATATTACTAATTTGAATAATAGAATAAGAGTACTTGAGAATGTTGTAGAAAGTAAAATAAATAATCTAGAAATAAAAATTCTAAAATTATTAAAAAAGGATGATGAAACTGATACATTTATTGAATTAAAAAAAGAAGTTATTCATATGGATAAAAATGATGTAATAAGAAATTTAAAGTTTAATGATCATAGGTCAGTTGTTAATCTTTTTAAAATGTATTTCTATAAAAAAGAAAATAATATTAATAAATATCCTATTAAAATAAAAAGTAAAAGGTCTCTTGAGTATTATGTAAATGGGTCATGGCATGAAGATATCAGTGGACATTATATAATGAATACAATTTGTTGGATTTTTGAACAGTTATTTATGAGTGTAAATAATATAGATAATATATCCAATTGTCAACAAATGATTAATAATCAAAATTTTATCTATAAATTAAATAATTTAAAAACGAAAAAAGAGATTCTTAAATTCATTATTGAGGAGGTAAAATTATCATTATAGGGGGTCGAGTACTATTGATGAATACTATAATCCTTAAATAAATTATAATAAATAAGCGTATATTTTATAATTCAAATATTTATAAAAATATATTTTTATTATATATGAACTATTTACTATTAATATTAAAAGATTATGCAAATCAGAATAAATTTTATTTGATTATATATATATTATTTATAATACTTGCATATCCATTAGAGTCTATTTTAATACCTCAATTATATAGTAATTTTTTTTCAAATATAAATGAAAAAACAAAACCAATGACTTATTTAAAATATATGACATATATATTCATTGCATTATGTATAGTTAATATAGCTTTCTCATTTGTTAATTATCTTGAAACCATACTCGTTCCATCATCAAGTGAGCATATATTAAATTTTATTTATAAAAATACTATTAAAAAATATGAAAATAAATATGAGGATATTGAACTTGGTCGTCTAATAACACGCATAAATCAATTACCGAATGTCATTCGTAGTTTCTCCTCTGATATTTGTAAATGGATGTTACCACAATTCATAACCATTGTAATTATTAATATATATTTTTTATTTATTAACTGGATACTTGGAACTGTATCTATTGGTATGTTTATTATATTCTTATATATGAATTATTATTTATATAATAAATGTATAGTTGCTTCGATTGATAGACATCGATTATTTGAGAATAATATGGGAGAAATTCAGGATAAGATTTCAAACTTACAGTCTATTTATTCCGCAGGTAAGAGCAGCGATGAAGTAAATACATACAATCAAAAAACAAAAGTATATATATCTAAAGTAAAAGATAGTTTATTATGTGCAAATAAAATAAATATTTTTTATAATACATTTAATGTTCTTATATTTGTAATATTAAACTCAATTACTATATATTTATATTATACTCATCAAATATCGTTTGTTATGGTTATGGCAATTTTTATTACTATTATTTATTATTCTCCATGTATTTATAGTATTGGTGGTTGTATGTTAGATAGTATCTATAATATGGGAATTATAAATCAATTGGAAGATTTTTCAAAAAGTTTATATACTACACATATAGAAAAAGTAGAACAGATTAAAGAGATTCATATTCAATATGGTAAAATTCAGATTGAAAATGTAAATTATTCATATAATGGAAAAGCGAATTTATTTAATAATTTTAATTTGACGATTCATCCAGGAGAAAAAGTGGCATTATTAGGTAATTCGGGTAATGGAAAGTCGACATTGATTAAGTTAATTATGGGATATTATGATTTTGAAGGGAAAATTAGTATTGACCAACACGATGTTCGTAATGTAAGTATAAATGAATTACGTAAAAAGATAAGTTATGTAAATCAAAATAATAAACTATTCAATACAACAATCTTAAAAAATATTCAATATGGTAATACATTATCACGAAAAGATATTGAGAATATGCTATATGAATTAGATATTGAAAATATTTTTAAAAATTTACCTGATGGTTTAGATACAAATGTAGGTATTCAAGGGGACTCTCTTTCAGGTGGTCAAAAACAGATGATTCATATTTTAAGATGTATTGGTAAAAAAAATAAAATTGTTATTTTAGATGAACCAACCGCTTCTATAGATAAATACAATAAAGTAAGTATTATCAAAGCGATTTATAGGTTAAGTATAAATAGTACAATGATTATTATTACTCATGATGAGTCTATATTAGATTTTGTAGATAGAAAAGTGTACTTAGATGCAGGGAAGATTATTAAAGATGAATATAAAGTAGATAAACATGAAGAATAAATGAATTATAAATGAATTGTAAATGAATTGTGAATGAATTGTGAATGAATTGTAAATGATTATGAATGATTATGATTTAATTATAATAATAAAAAACAAACAAATAAAATAAAATAATGAATTCATTATTTTATTTTTTATCTTTCGATGATTTTTTATTTTTCTTTTTGATGTTTCCATTTTCATCCATTTTACCAATTAATGAACCATCTGGATGGAAGACGTTATTTGTAATAAAACAAACTTGTTCATTATTTTCAGATTTTCGAATAATCGTATAGCATATTTCATTCATTCGAATCGTATGATATTTTTCATCGATTTGAACTAAGATTCCCATTTCATTACCATCCATATCATAAACAATTTTTGTTTTTGGGTCATGACATAATTTAATATCATTATCTTTATACTTTTTGATAAAATCTATCTCTTCGCATTCAATCTCATCATTCTCTTCTCCTTCATCGATATCATCTCCAAGTTCTTCTTCATCGATATCATCTTCAATATCATCTCCAAGTTCTTCAATCAATTCAAAAATGTCCTGTTTCAGAATAAGTTCTTCATCTGAATGATTTATATCATTTAAATGTTGAGTTATATCTTTTTCTGTAATAGAAGATTGAATCAATTGTTTTTCTAAAATGGGTTCATGTTCTGAATTATCAGAATCCGTAGTCCAATTTATACGTTTTATATCAAATTTTCTATGAATTTCTTCAATTGTATATTCTAATTCATCTCTATTCTCTTTTGTAATATTGTTTAGAATATTACAAAACTTTTCTAATGAATCAATTTTCTCCCTGTCATTTGAATTTAATATTTGTAAAACAACATTATTTGATGAAAAATTAAATGTGGACTTACTTGATTTTCTTCCTCCGTTCCCTTTCTTTTTAAGAATTGGATCATTGGTTTCAACCCTTTTTCCATTATCGATTATATCTGTAAATAAGATTGGATTCTCCATTTTTTTATGTGAATGACAAAAAATAGAATCTTCTGTCTTTGTTTTAGTACATTTACGATATGTTTTCCCATCGCATAAATACATTGGAATGTGTTCTTCAATATTTTTAAGTATATCCGATTTAACAGTGCATTTTACACATGATCCACATTTCGTATCCATTTTAATATCAGATAGAGTATCCATTTTAATATCAGATAGAGTATCCATTTTATTTATCTATAAATTTTTATATTTATCTTTTATATATTTTGATATGTTTTTGTCTTGTTTAATAAGTTTTTCAATTTTAATATTATTATTATACGTTTTTACCTTTTCAGATACGACTTTCACTTTTTGATATTCTTTTGAATCTTTTAGTTTAATTGGAAACATTTAATTTTATAATTCAATGTTAATATAAAAATAATTCATTTTTTTTATTTAAAAATTTCATAATATATATACATTATATGGATAATATAGAAGATGATGGAACTATAGGAGACGCTATAGGAGACGCTATAGGAGACGCTATAGGAGACGCTATAGGAGACGCTATAGGAGACGCTATGAGAGACACCACTATAGATGAGATTCCTGTAGAACATAGGTCCACTATAGAAGACATGAACTCATATGAATTAAAGAATAAATACGATATATTAGATTATGAATATGTAGAAGATATAAATAGTATATCTATGCACGATGATGTTATTATTATTTCAAAGGATACATATAAAAAACATAACTATTATATGATTCAGGTAATGAATCAAAATATTGTAATGTTAAAAAGTAAAAGTAGTCATAAGAAAGTATATAAATATATAGATAAATATCATTTTTATCATAAGAAAGCAACATTAAATAAGAGGGATTGTAATCATTTTTTAAAGAAATTGATAGATACCGATTTTCAAGAAATACGTGATAAAATGAGAAATATATAATTATTGATAGAATGATATAATTTATCAAAAATACCTATCTTTCTATGTACTATAATTTTGTAATATTCTTTGAATACCATCATTACCCTTTTTTTTAGAAATATTTTTATTTGATTCAGAATTCGATTCAGAATTTGTTTTTTTTTGTGTTTTATTCATTTTTGAATTCAGTATTTTTTGGATACGTTGTTGAATACGTTCTTTAATTTTTTTAATATTTGTTTCATTTATACAAATCGTTGACATTTTAAGATTCTTAAGGTCTGTAATTGATATTAATTCAGAAGATGTTCTTAATTTAAACTTTTTTTTATATAATTCTATTTTATATTTGTCTATACTTTTCGGATCAAGAATTAAAGGTTCATAATTAAAAGGTGTTGGATAAATCTTTTGATAATCAGGTAAACTTAATTTAATTGACGAGATATAATATTTTTTCTCTTTTGATAATTGAGACATTATTGAATAAGAACTCATATTTAGATTTACTTTCATATTAAATTCCCATACAGATGAATTTTCAAAACGGAAATCTGTATATTTTTTATTATAATTTTTAAAAAAAGCATGAATCCATTCTTCAGTACATACAAAAATAAGAGATTTTATATTTTTATTATCCACTTGTTCTTCATAAATCATTTGAGGAATTAAGTAATTTAAGAATTCTATAAATTTACCAACATTTAATGTTGAAATAGAACTATATAATCCATAACTTTTCAAGGTTGTTGAATTGGAATTATTTGTCTTTAAATTTGTTTTTAAAATAGTAGATATGTTGGTACTTTTAAAAAGTGGTCTATTCCATTCAATATTCTTTCTAGAATATTTGAAATTGAGTGATGGATTATTACTTATTTTAAATGAAAGATTAAATGGTTTCCAATATTCATCGCTTATTCTTTTATCTCTTGGAAACATACTTAATAAATAGTCATATGATTCTTCATTATTTATTAATGTATTTGATGACATATAGGGTATTGGACAAACTGTAAAATTTTCATCCATCAATGCAATTGCAGATTCAATCGTCGATGATTCTAAAGAACAAAATACTTTTGAATAAATAAGTGATGGTTTCCATTTTTCTTTTAAAACAGGATTTGATGAACATACATTCATTTCACGAACACCTAACTCATCTAAATGAGGATACTTTTTAATTTTATGTTTTATATTTTGATAAGAACGGATATATTCTATCAATTGTGTATCTTTTGTTTTTGATATAGAACGAACTAAATCATTGCATGATGTTCCAGAACAAACAAAATATAAATTTATATTATAATCCATATAATAATATAATATTATATTTCTATAAAGTATAATGATTTATTTGAATAAATTATCTTCTACATCCTATATTATATCATGTATACTTGTTTATCTTTTTCAACTAAATGATATGTACAAGATTTTATATATTTCAAATTATTATATAGATTATATTCACTTCATTCGTGATTTTTCAGATTTTATATATGAATTACAAAATATGAATTATTATAAATTAATTACGAATTATAATACTTATTATAACAGTATTAAAAATATACTTTCATATACTGTTTGTAATTCAATCTGAAATGGAATTATAAGATATTCTAATGTATATCAACGTTGGAAAAGAAGTAGTCATCATATGATAATGGGATAATCCATTGGTTGCAAAGGACTCATCAGATCGTAATAACCCATTGGTTGAAAGGACTCATCAGACCGTAATAACCCATTGGTTGAAAGGACTCATCAGATCGTAATAACCCATTGGTTGAAAAGACTCATCAGATCGTAATAACCCATTGGTTGAAAGGACTCATCTGATTGTAATAATCTATCCAGTTGCCATACCCCATTGGACTACTATAATATATCCAGTTGCCATACCCCATTCGACTACTATAATCTATCCAGTTGCAATAGTCCATCAGATTGTTGTTGGACGTATCTATCCATGTATCATTTTCTTTATGAATAGATAAACTTTCGGACCAACCTTCTGGCCAACCTGCAGACAAACCTTCTGGCCAACCTGCAGACAAACCTTCTGGCCAACCTGCAGACGGACCTTCGGACAAATCTGCAGACGGACCTTCGGACAAATCTGCATACGAACCTTCAAAATCTGGTATGAAAACGGAGTTTACTAGTATCAGTGGAACTTTCGTTGAATTTCTAAATAAATCATTTATTGGTAAGATAACAACCGATCTGCTAACATTATAGTCCTTTTCATAGATGAACACATATTGATGAGAAATCATGAATTTAGTTCCATCGATGTGGAATATTGCAGGATGCTTTTCTAAATCCTCGTTGTAAAGGATTGTCTTATCCATTGTCTCATAAGAAATATTTAAATATTTTAATTCTCCATTACATGCAATAAATAGCACTTCAGAACCATTACAGAACTTAGAACTAGTAATTGTACTCGAATCATTGGAACAAATCTTATCATTCTTCTCAATGTGATCAAGAAACGTTTCATACTCAAGTATTAAGGCGTGTCCTTTTTGAAGAAATCTATCTACAAGGTCTTTGAGTTTACGTATTTCAGAATGCTCTAGACCAATCAATTTAAGATTATGTTCAATGCCGCTAACTAAAGTATCCTTCTCTAAAGGATGAACCGTTTCGATGTAAGATTTTATTACCTTGTTTTTATCCTCTTCTTTTTGAATCGAGGAAGCATAATTGTATTTCATTTCTATTTCTTCAATCTTCTGAATGACTGCCACGTAAATGGAGTGTATTTGAGAATAATCATCATCAACTCTTGGTATATTCAAACCATTATTACCCAGGATATATCTTGTTTTCCCTGACAACGCTCTTTTATCATATTCTTCCATTCTATCTGAGAGAACTCTACATTCTTCTTTTATTGTTTTTGACTCAGATAACAGAGGATGGATAGATTCAAGCAGATCTTTTATTTTTTGAATATTTCCATCTACTAAGATGGGAGGTGGCGATTGCCATTTTCTGATAAAGGAGGGTTTTTTCTTTTCTGACATTTTATTTAACTTTTCAATCAATAATAACTTAAAAATGAATAAACCAATTAATAATATTATGTTTCATTTTTTATTTATAAAAATATACATAATATTATTATTGTATTGAAATATGATTTTTATGTTTGTTTTAATCCTTTACATGAATTATATTTAAAATCGTGCACATTGTGCATGGTTCTTTAAGTAGTATTATAAACTGTTATGTAAAGTTAAGTATGTGTTTTATATACACATACATAATATAAATCATAATATAAATCATAATATAAATCATAATATAAATCAGAATAAATCAAGATATAAATTTTCCACCTTTTCTCATCTAAAACGCCTATATGAGAATCACTTATAATTATTATCTTTTCAAAATAATTATACTGGTAATATATATAATGGATAGTGGAATAAAAACAAACCATAGTGAAAGCAAAAATAGGGATGATGAATATAAAGAAGAGAAGTATTTCTCAAATCACAATGATAGTAAGTTATTGAAAAAATATATTCACGATATTAGAAATTCAAAAACACTTAGTATAGATATTCTGAAAAATATAAATAATTTATCATATGAAGATAGAATGGAAATATTAATAGTTTATAATGAAATGATGTCATATTATTTATCATTATTTGAAGATAAATAATAGGCGTTTTAAATGAAAAAAGGTGTCAAACAAATATTGTATATCACAACGGAATCACAACGGAATTTGAATCTCTTCTAACTGATTCTCAATTGTTTTTTTATAATTTATATTATTCATAATATATTGAACTGCCTTTCTATGGACAACCCATCCAATATTACTAATTTTTGTCCATATTTTATTTTTAATATCTTTATATATATTTTGTATAGTTTGATGTACATTATAACTTACAGTAATTTTATTGAAAAATAATATCATGATTTCATCATTCGTTTTTAAAAAATCAGAAAACGCTTTATAAATATTTTTTTCCCTTGTCCATTGTTGTTCATCTATTGCATCATTTTCTTTTTCAATAATGTAGATAATATCAGTGTCAATAAAATTAGATATAATATCATATGAGTGAATATTTTTTTTCATTAACTCTATATCATTTGTATTTGACAAAGAATATAATATATTGAATGTTTCTTTCTTATATATATATAAATCATGCAATTTTTCATTCCACTCGTATATATTTGAATAAGGTTCGGTAATATATAATAATCCGTCCATTTCTCTTTCAGAACTTAATGAATATATTATATTTTTAACATGAGTATATATTTTCCTTTCAAAATCCTTTTCACATATAGTAATTAAGTAATCCATCTTTGTTGTTTCTATCTGACTATCCTCTTTTATGTCCGTCATATCTGGAAAATCAAGACTCTTCCATCCATTACCAAAATAGATTATTGAATGTGATAATGTATTTGATGTTTTTTCCAAAAATGAATAGAATGTATTTAATTTATCTCTATTCTCTTCTGTAAAGGAGGGTAGATAAACTCCAATTACAAATTTCGTTTGGAACTGTAAACATTTATTCAAGTGATATGAACTTTTTGTTAAATCTCTTTCACTTGTTAACTTACCAATATGTTTACACATAAATTGATTCAAAAATGCACTTTTATATCCTTTCTCCTCATATTTATTTGCATATTCCCTTTCAAAAAAATGCAATGTATCATTATAATTTCCTAATTCTAATATGGATTCAACACAAATCATAGAAGGTCTAAAACTGTAATGAGGCCAGTAATGACAATTTGTATAAGGAAATGATTGATTCGGTATATATTCATGAATTGTAATCTGATTATTTTCTACTACTTTACCTCCATTGATGCGACAATATCCTTCATATGTTTCACAATATATTTTATTAAATAGAAGTTGTCGAATATTTTGTGATTTATAATTTTCTAAAAATTTCATTCCAGATTCAATTAATTTAAATGATTTTACAAATAACCAATCATCCTCTAAATGTATCCAATATTTTGGTTTTAATTCATTTAATTTATCCCATATTAAATTCATACTCTTCTTATGTCCCTTTTCATCTATATTCTTAAAATAAAAGTTAAAAAATGGATATTTTTCCTTCATCTGTATACAATCTTCCTCAGATGATTGGTCATCGACACAATAAAAGTAATCAATTAAATCAAAATCATTACACATTTCAATAAATGAATTCATTGTTTTTTCAAATAAATCATATCTTTTACATGTAGTAATGGATAAAAATACAACGGGTCTATTATTGGATAATGTTGGGGGTTTTGGAAGTATATGTTTATATACCAATAAATTGTCACCATAGTAATCTATAATATTTGATATTATTTTTATATGGGTATTTTTTATTTCAGATACTGGAATCCTATTTAAAAAAGATTGGAATAACTGATATATTAACTTATTATTAAGATTTATATACGTATAAATGGACTCAAATAATTCAATAATTCTTAGTTTGATAATGTCAGGAATAATGATTTGGGCACTATTCAATTCCTTTTGAAAAAGTATAATATAAAATATGAATATATTTTCAACTTCTTCATTTTTTATAATTTCTCTTTTCCTTTTTAATAATATGTTCTGCATCGATTCGATGACTTCTATAAAAAATAAATATTCATGTATGACATTACATAAAAAAAGTTTATTTTTTGGAACAGTTACTTGTATATTTTGTAGTGTTTTTACCATCCCATATGAAAGTAGATAGTTCTTTTTTTGATTCCAATATTTAACAACCTCATATATGATTTCATATCTCTCAATATCTATTTCAATACCTTTCATCCAATAATATAACGCTTTCTCATCATTATTCTGATTCATATATAAATATCCAATATTTAGATAACTTACATAAACCTCTTGATTCCATCCTCCATGTTCAATTCTTTTCTTATACCATTCAATCGATTTTTCCTTATTGTCACAATCTCTATAACTTTGTGCAGTATAAAAAGAATATCGAACATACAAAGGATCCTTCTGAAATAACATTTCTAAATATCCCTTTTCAAGAGTTAATGCATCTTTATAATATTTATTTGGATCATGACTTCTTCCACCATTTTTACCTGATATCAAATGATAATCTCCTTCAATTGTGCCATAGGATGGATTATCCTTTGAAATACATTGAATATATTCATGTAAAACTCCAACGAATTTCCATTTTAATCTATTATTTACTAACAGTACTCTATTATATATAGTGTGTGGTCCAAATGTAAGATGATATCCATCAAGTGTTAATTCTGGTAATTTTATTTCACCTTCAATAGAATCATCAGCATCAAATATTAATAAATAATCTGTTTTATTATACGCTTTCTCTAATGCATCTGAACGATTATATCCAAAATCAACCCATGGAGTTTGATGTAATTCACCTTTTATATTCTTTGAAGAGAAAAAATCATGAATGATAGAGATTGTGTTATCTGTGGAACATGTATCACATATTACATAGTACTGAATGGAGGGAATCTTATCAATTATATTTTGTAGGGTCTTTTCAATGATATGAGACTCATTCTTGACAATCATATTTAAGCATATTGACATTATTTAATAAATAAAAATATTTTTTTAAATTAAATGTAACTCGTTTTTTTAATCGTATAGATATATCTATAATATACATAAATAAATGAATTTCCAGATTGATATATATAGATATAGTAATAAAGATTTAATTGATAAAACAGATGAGGCATTATTATACCATTTTGAATGCTATGGTAAAAATGAAGGAAGAGTACATAATATGGAATCATTTTATGAAAAATATAAGGAAATATTTGAATATGATATATATAAAAAATGCAATTCCGATTTACAATATGTGAATGAAGTTGAATATATTATACATTATTTAAGAATAGGGAAAGATGAAAATAGAGTTTCAAATTTAAAAATGTTAAATACAAATAATTTATTCGAATCATTTGAGTATGATCGTATGATATTTAAATATACAAATCAAGAATGTATTGACTTTTCAGATGAAGATCTTGATACATATTTTTATGAGAATATAAATAAAAATATGAATTATATATATAATTTAAAAACATTTTTATTAAAATATCCTTATTTTAATTTTGAGATAACTAGACTATGTAATCCAGATTTATATGATAAGAATGATACTGAAATAGTTTACTATTTTTTATCGGATGGTATTTATGAGAATCGTATATATACAATTGATGAATTTATATATAATCAAAGTCATTTTGACATTAATATATTTAGAGTTTGTAATATCGATCTAAAAAATAAGAGTTTGATTGATTTAGTAAAAATATATCTAAATAATAGTTCAAATAAAAAATATATATTAACCGATGAAGATTTTCATAAAGAATATCCAGATTATAATGAAGAAAATATACATATAACACAACCTTTACTTAAATATCAAGAAAAATGGAAAAAATATGAATATTATCTAAATAATGAATTTATTAAAAAGGATTTCTTTTTAAAGAAATATCCATTTTTTGATTTTGATTTTTATAATTATATTTATTTAAAAAATGAATATTCAGATATAACATATATTATTAAAGATTTTTTACAAAATTTAGATCATTATTATTCTATATCCCATTTTTATGAACAGAATTCAAATATTAATCCTCTTTATCTAGAATTTAATTATCCATCAAATAATCATTATGATGTTATTTTAAAGTATATCCAGGAAAATGATAGTATAAAAAATGAAACGATTTATTCAGATATAGATTTTATAAATAAATATCCAGGTTTTAATATTGAATTATATTGTAATCTTTATAATGTAGATACTTCACAAGATAAAACGTCTATATACTTAGATTATATTTCATCCCTTCATAAAAATCAGGACTGTGTTTACTCTAATCAAGACCGTATCTACTCCAGTCAGGACCGTATCTACTCTATTGCAAAATTTTATGAATTACATCCTACATTTGATAAAGTTTTTTACGAAAATATATACGATAAAAAAGATAATGAATTAATATACTATTATTTTAAAAATCAAAATTCATTTATAAATCGTTCCTCATTTGATGCGAAATATAATGATTTTGATATTACATTTTATAGTGGTTTACATATGGAAATAAATAAGATTTATAACTCATATGAGATAATTAAACATTTTCTAAATAATACACATAAATATACTACTATTTACAATAAAAGTATTTTTGATAAATTATTTTCTTCATTTGATGTTGAATTATATGGAGAGATACAAAATATAGATTATTCAAATCCAATATATGTATATAAACATTTTATAGATAATGAAACTCAAATTTATAATGTTCCTCAATTTTATAAAAAATATCCTTATTTTGATTGTGAATTTTATTCTCTTTATGTGGAAAAGAAATTCAATGAAAGGGAATCTATTATTCACTATTTGAAAAATAAAATGAAATATTGTAGTTTAAAATTATTTTATCAAGATTATCCATTTTTTGAAATTGATTTTTATTCAAAGCGTTTAAAATATAGTCAGGTTTATCTAAAGAATGAGATACAGATTATTATTTATTTTTTGAAAAATAATATGGATGATTTAAATTATATTTATTATTCGAAGCAGTTTTATGAGAAATATCCATCATTTTCTATAAAGGATTATAAAAAAAAATATATTGAACTAAAAAATTTAACTGATATTGATATTATTGTTCATTATTTAGAAATAGGTATTGCTGATTTAGAAACAGAACAGAATACAGAAGAGAATACAGAAGAGAATACATGTAATAGTGTAAAAAATATATCAGATAATATTATAGTAACCAGTGATTTAAGTATAAGTGAATCAATTAATAATAAATTAAGTGATAATGAATTAAGTGATAATGAATTAAGTGATAATGAATTAAGTGATAATGAATTAAGTGATAATGAATTAAGTGATAATGAATTAAGTGATAATGAATTAAGTGATAATGAAT
>Ga0136644_10000252_pt1 | contig 41956 bp, 36 predicted proteins | sample C_130820_EF_Meta_FD_94780 | JGI IMG/M metagenome (GOLD analysis project Ga0136644, IMG submission 94780) | Freshwater microbial communities from Lake Croche, Canada to study carbon cycling - C_130820_EF_MetaG (v2) (version 2) | ecosystem: Environmental > Aquatic > Freshwater > Lake | place...
ACTAATATCAAGGAGGCGACCAATTGACGTTGCGCCAGTTTTTGTTGATCCACTCTATCGGTAGTGGCATCGCTGCCGATCTTGCTTTCGGTGCTTAACTTTCTAGCACCCAACATACGAGACCACAAACGCCATAACAGCCAGAGGCCGGGTGCCACGCATAGCAGGGGTAGCCAAGTCGCCCATTTAGCGACTGCAGAACCCAGTTGCATGATCGAGCGCCAGTCTAGTGGTAAAATAATTCGGTTATATCCTTTGAATTCTGCCGTGGCGTAGTCACCGTGCACGCCGATCAGCTGATAAAAAACAAAGAATCCCACCACAGCATAAGTGAGTAAAATAACAATCTGCTGTTTATATTTTTTGGATTGTTGAGGGTTGCAAATCAAACCCGCCAAGGCCAATGCGGGCAAAAAAGCCAGATTGGAATTCATCTGAAATGAAAAACCTATTAAAATATAACCGAGGCAACGCCTGCTAATCGGCGCCGCCAAGGACCAGCGATAACCTAATAGCGCGCAGTATAAGAATAGACCGTGAAACAAATTAGGGCTGCATTGAAATAACACATAGGCAGGAAAAACAAAAAACAGCGCCATGACCCAGCATGCTAAGTGCTGTTGAAATTGAAACCGCTCGAAGGCCAAGCGGTATATTTCATAACCGCATAATACAAAAATCAACCAACTAATAGCATAAAAAAAATGTAAATAGTACAAATCAAAAAAATGAATGGTCTTGTTAAAGACGTTTATTAAGAGCCAATGAAGCACCAGGCCTGCATCAAAAAACCAGCTGTAAAAGGCGCCAGGTTTATTCGCCGGTATCAGGTAGCCCACATAAGCGCCGTCCCAGTTGTCGTGCGTGGACAGCGCCAGCGCGTACGCCATCCAGGCCATGCCCAATACGGCCAGCAGCAGCGGCAACTGACGGCTCGTGAAAAACCGTCTCATTTCAACTCCATGGCGCTGAATCCGTGTTCATTCAGAGCGGTCAATACCTGGGCGATGTGCATGGATCCGCGCGTTTGCACCACCAGTTCCACCTCCACATGTTGCGCGCTCAAAGTGGTGAAGGCGCGCTGATGGTGCACGGCGTCGATGTTGGCGCCTGCCTGGGCCACCACAGCGGTGATGCGTGCCAGGGAGCCGGGCACGTCGCGTGCGCTCACGCGGATGCGTGTCAGGCGTCCGGCGCGCACCATGCCGCGTTCGATGATGGCGGCCAGCAGCAGCGGATCGATGTTGCCGCCGCACAGCACCAGCCCGACTTTGCGACCGGCATAGCGGGTGGGTTCGCGCAGCAAGGCCGCCAGACCGGCGGCGCCAGCGCCTTCCACCACCGTCTTTTCAATCTCCAGCAGCATCAACACCGCGTGTTCGATGTCGCCTTCTTCCACCAGCACCAAGTCGTCCACCAACTGGCGGATCATGTGCAGCGGCAACTGGCCGGGGGTGCCCACCGCGATGCCCTCGGCCATGGTGCTGGGGCCTTGGGGGTGCTGCGTGCCTTTGAAAGCGTTCACCATGGCCGGAAAGCTGGCCGTCTGCACGCCGATGACTGCTATGCCCGGGCGCATGGCTTTGGCTGCGCAGGCGGTACCCGCAATCAGGCCACCGCCGCCCACCGCCAGCACCAGGCAGTCCAGGTCGGGCACGGCTTGCAGCATTTCCAGCCCCACCGTGCCCTGGCCGGCCACCACAGCAGCGTCGTCGTAGGGGTGAACCCACTCCAGTTGTTGCGCCTGGGCCAAGCGCAGCGCCTCGTCGCGCGCCTCGTCCAGCGTGTCGCCGTGCAGCAGCACCTCGGCGCCAAAGCCGCGCGTGCGCTCGACCTTCACGCCCGGCGTGAAGCGCGGCATCACGATCACCGCGCGCAAGCCTAAGCGCTGGGCATGGTAGGCCAGACCTTGCGCATGGTTGCCCGCGCTCATGGCAATCACGCCTTGGCCACCCCGGCCCTGGGCTTGCAGTTGCAGCAGCTTGTTGCAGGCGCCGCGCTCTTTGAAAGAGGCGGTGAATTGCAGGTTCTCGAACTTCAGGAACACCTGCGCGCCAGTGATGTCGGAGAGCGTGCGCGAGGCGATGCACGGCGTGTTTAGCACCTGGCCTTGCAGCAGCCGTGCCGCCTGCTGAATGTCGTCTAGTTGTACGGTTTGCATACGGTGTGGAAGTGGGAGTACAGGGGGCGGGGCTCAGGCGTGCTGCAATACGCGCAGCACTTCGTCGCCATAGGCTTGCAGCTTCTTCGCGCCCATGCCGCTGATACCAGCCAGTGCCTGCGCGTCTTGCGGCGCCAAGCTGGCTAGTGCAAACAGGGTGCTGTCGTGAAAAATCACATAGGCCGGTAGGTTGTGGGCCCGTGCGACCTCGCCGCGCCAGGATTTAAGGGCGGCCAAGCGGCGCCGGGCTTCGTCGTCCAATTCTTGGCTGTGTTTGTCAGCGGGCCCGCCCTGGGCGGCGCGCTCACGCCGGCTCGTACCGGCCACTGGCTCCAGGCTTTGGCGCAAGTGCAGGCTCGCTTCGCCGCGCAGCAGCGGGCGTGCCAGTGCGGTGAGCTGCAGCGTGTTGAACGCTTCACCGTTTACCTGTACGGCACCGGTGGCGATCAACTGGCGCAACACGCCGCGCCAGGCTTGCTCGCTCCAATCCGAGCCGATGCCAAAGGTGGACAGGCGGTCGTGCCCGAACTGGCGCACCTTGTCGGTCGGTTTGCCGCGCAAGATGTCGATGATCTGGCCCGCACCAAAAGCAATACCGGTGCTTTGCTGCACGCGGTAAATGCAGCTCAGCAGCTTGCGTGCCGCCTCGCTCGCGTCCACCACTTGCGGTGGGTGTAGGCAGTTATCGCAGTTATGGCAGGGCGTGGAGGCTTCGCCAAAGTAGTCCAACAGCCGCACGCGGCGGCAGTCGGTGGCCTCGGCCAGCGCCAGCAAGGCGTCCAGCTTGGCGCGCATGATTTGCTTAAATGCCTCGCTGCCGCCCTCGCTGGCGTCAATCATGCGGCGCTGGTTCACCACGTCTTGCAGGCCATAGACCATCCAGGCGTCGGCGGCTTGGCCGTCGCGCCCGGCACGACCGGTTTCCTGGTAGTAGCCCTCTATATTTTTGGGCAGATCCAAGTGCGCCACAAAGCGCACGTCCGGTTTGTCTATGCCCATGCCAAAAGCGATGGTGGCCACCATCACCACGCCGTCATCACGCAAAAAACGGTCTTGGTGGGCTTGTCGCAGCTCTTTATCCAGCCCGGCGTGGTACGGCAGCGCGGCCACGCCCTGGGTTTGCAGCCACTGCGCGATTTCTTCTACCCGCTTGCGGCTTTGGCAATAGACGATGCCCGCGTCGCCCGCGTGCTCCCCATCGATGAAGCGCAACAACTGTTTGCGGGCGTCCTGCTTTTCAACAATGCGGTAACGGATGTTGGGGCGGTCAAACGAGCTGATGAAGGGGCGTGCCGCGTGCAGTTGCAGCCGATCAATGATGTCGGCGCGGGTAATGGGGTCGGCGGTAGCGGTCAGCGCCATGCGTGGCGTGTTTGGGTAGCGCTGCTGCAACTGCCCCAAGGCCACATAGTCGGGCCGAAAATCGTGCCCCCACTGGCTCACGCAGTGCGCCTCGTCGATGGCAAACAGGCTGAGCAAGCCGCGCGCATGCAGCGAGTCCAATTGCGCCAAAAAACGCGGCGTCATGACCCGCTCGGGTGCGGCGTATAACAGCGTGATTTCGTTGCGCAGCAAGCGGCGTTCCACCTCGGCGGCTTGCGTTGTGGACAGGGTGGAGTTCAACAGGGCGGCGGCCACACCGGCCTCGTGCAGCGCGCCCACCTGGTCGTGCATGAGTGCGATCAAGGGCGACACCACCACTGTCACGCCCAAGCCCTGGCGCTGCCGCGCAATAGCCGGAATTTGATAGCACAGCGACTTACCGCCGCCGGTGGGCATCAGCACCAATGCGTCACCGCCCGCGCACATCTGCTCCACCACTGCCTGCTGCGGCCCGCGAAACGCGGTGTAGCCAAACACCTCTTGCAAAATCGCTCGGGGCAGGCTGTCTGCCGCAAGGCCGGGCGGTGGCAGCGCCAGCTCCTCTACCGCTTCAGTCATTTGTTTGTTGCCTACCCACTTCAGTTTCTACAATGGCGACCATGAAGCGACCCGCCTACACCCGCGCCCAGAACCTGCCTGCTTTGCTCGCCACGCGCATCCTGGTGCTGGACGGCGCCATGGGCACCATGATTCAGCGCCTGCGCTTGAGCGAAAGCGATTATCGCGGCCCGCGTTTCGCCACACACGGCAAAGACTTGAAAAACAACGGCGAGCTGCTCAACCTGACGCGCCCGGAACTCATCCGCGACATCCACCACGCCTACTTGCAAGCCGGTGCCGACCTGATTGAAACCAATACCTTTGGTGCTACTTCGGTGGCGCAAGCCGATTACGAACTGGCCCACCTGGCGCCCGAGATGAATCGGGCCGCAGCGCGCCTGGCCCGCGCCGCCTGCGACGCGTTCGCCACCCCCGAGCGCCCCCGCTTTGCACTGGGCGCCCTGGGCCCCACCCCCAAAACCGCCAGCATCAGCCCGGACGTAAACGATGCCGGGGCACGCAACATCGACTTCGAGCAATTGCGCGCCGCCTACTTTGAGCAGACCCAGGCGCTGGTGGAAGGCGGCTGCGACGCGCTGCTGATAGAGACCGTCTTCGACACCCTGAACGCCAAGGCGGCGTTGTTTGCAATCGACGAATACTTTGAGCAATCGGGCCACTGCCTGCCGCTGATCGTGAGCGGCACCGTGACCGACGCCTCAGGCCGCATCCTCAGCGGCCAAACGGTAAGCGCTTTTTGGCACAGCATTCGCCACGCCCGCCCCCTGGCAGTGGGCCTGAACTGCGCGTTAGGCGCAGCCCTGATGCGCCCCTACATCCAAGAGCTGGCGCGCGTGGCCGACGATACCTTCATCAGTTGCTACCCCAACGCCGGCCTGCCCAACCCGATGAGCGACACCGGCTTTGACGAAACCCCTGAAGTCACGGCGCGCTTGTTGCACGAATTTGCGCAACAGGGCCTGGTGAATATCGTGGGTGGCTGCTGCGGTACCACCCCCGAGCACATCGCCGCCATACGCGCCGCCGTGCAGCCCCTGGCCACGCGACGGCTGGGCATTCCAGCGGCTTATCGCGAAGCGGCCTAAGCCCGCAACAGGCCATTCCGGGCCCCATCTGCGTCGAGACAGCGACCGGTTTGGCTGGCGCCAGCGGATTGTTTTGGCGCGCCAATAGCCGCCGTTTCGGGGACAGATCGCAGGCCGCGCAAGCGGACAAGCTCTGTCCCCAGCACCACATCAGCTGGTTCGCCAACGGTTTCAGGCTGAGACTTGTGCGAGGTGGGGACAGAGCTACGCGCCGTTGGCGCTCCGATCTGTCCCCGGCGGTATGGTTTGGCCCGCCTACAGCTTCAGCTCGAGACTTGTGCGAGGTGGGGACAGCGCTACGCGCCGTTGCCGCTGCGATCTGTCCCCGGGAGAAGAGGTCGATTCCCGGCGTGTCAGGAGGGGAGTAGCCGGTCAATCTCCTGCTGCATGACCTGGGTGAGTTGGGAGTACAGGCGCAGTTTTTCGGCGGTTTCGCGCTGGCGTTGGGCGATACGCTGGGAGACGGCGAGTAGGAATTTGGCGGCGACTTTGGGTTCATCGGCCATGATCTGTTCCAGCGCACCGCGGGTGAGGATGGCGCTGCTGACATCGGTGCTGGCGGTGCAGGATGCAGAGCGGGGTTCGGCGTCTAGCAGGCCCATCTCGCCCACTAGGCTGCCAGGGCCCAGCACGGTGACGGTGACGGGTGAGATGCGACTGACGATGATGGATTCCACCGTGACCTCGCCCGTTAGCACCAGCAGCATGAAACCGGTGTTCTGGGTGTCGCCCTCTTTGATGAAGGTCGTACCCTCGGCGAAGTTCTTGGGCCGCATATAGCTCACCACGACCTGTGCCTCAGTCAGGCTGAGTTGCATCAAGGCCGTGGGCGCGGTCAGCATCTGGGCGGCCAGCATGCTGTTTCCGGAGCGGCCTTGGGGTGGCGGGCGAGAAGGGTGCAACCCACTGTTTGCGGGGCCGTTTTTTTTAAACAACTGCTTGAACATGGCGCACGTCTAAAGCTCAACTAAACTTCATCGTACCCCAAGGAGCGTTGCAGCGAAGCCCCGGTTTCGCCAGGCTTGGGGGCTTCATCCCTCGTAACCACGCTCACCTGATGTGTTATGAAGGTGAGCCGTGTCTGAAGTTCTTCCCCTCCCGCCCCTGAAGTTGTCTGGCCTGGAGCCCCTGTCAGTGGGCGCGGGGAGCCTGTTTGTGAACATTGGCGAGCGCACCAACGTCACCGGCTCCAAAGCCTTTGCGCGCTTGATTGTGAATGGCGAGTTCGAGCAGGCGCTGGCCGTGGCGCGGCAGCAGGTAGAAAACGGCGCACAAATGATCGACATCAACATGGACGAAGCCATGTTGGACAGCCGCGCCGCCATGGTGCGGTTTTTGAACCTGGTGGCGTCCGAGCCCGACGTGGCGCGCGTGCCCATCATGCTGGACTCGTCCAAGTGGGAGGTGATAGAGGCCGGACTGCGCTGCATTCAGGGCAAGGGCATCGTCAACTCCATTTCCATGAAAGAGGGCGTGGCGGAATTCAAGCGCCAGGCGCGGCTTATCAAACGCTATGGCGCCGCCGCCGTGGTGATGGCTTTTGACGAAACCGGCCAAGCCGACAGCTATGCGCGCAAGATCGCCATTTGCGAGCGGGCCTATCGCATCCTGGTCGATGAGATCGACTTTCCCGCCGAAGACATCATCTTCGACCCCAACATTTTTGCCATCGCGACCGGCATTGAGGAGCACGACAACTACGCGGTGGACTTCATCGAAGCCACGCGCTGGATCAAGCAGCACCTGCCCGGCGCCAAGGTATCGGGTGGCGTGTCCAATGTGAGCTTTAGCTTTCGCGGCAACGACCCGGTGCGCGAAGCCATCCACACCGTGTTTCTGTACCACGCCATACAGGCCGGCATGGACATGGGCATTGTCAACGCCGGGCTGGTGGGTGTGTACGACGAGCTGGAGCCGGTCTTGCGCGAGCGGGTGGAAGACGTGGTGCTCAACCGCGTGCCGCGCTTGAACCCGGGTGAGCCCGCCCGCAGCGCGGCCGAGCGGCTGATTGAGAGTGCCGAATCGGCCCAAGGCGCCACCCGCGACGACAGCCGCCGCAATGAATGGCGCGCCGCCCCGGTGGCGCAGCGCCTGAGCCATGCCCTGGTGCACGGCCTGAACGACTTCATCACCATCGATACCGAGGAGGCCTACCAAGCCCTGCTGGCGACGGGTGGGCGCGCCTTGCAGGTGATTGAAGGCCCGCTCATGGACGGCATGAACGTGGTGGGCGAACTGTTTGGCCAGGGCAAGATGTTTTTGCCCCAGGTGGTCAAGTCCGCCCGCGTCATGAAGCAGGCGGTGGCGCACCTGATTCCCTACATCGAAGAAGAGAAAAAGCAGCAGGCCGCCGCAGGCCATGCGGTCAAGGCCAAGGGCAAGATCGTGATTGCCACCGTCAAGGGCGATGTGCACGACATTGGCAAAAACATCGTCACCGTGGTGCTTCAGTGCAACAACTTCGAGGTGGTGAACATGGGCGTGATGGTGCCCTGCCACGAAATTTTGGCGCGCGCCAAGGCGGAAGGGGCCGACATCGTGGGCCTGTCCGGCCTCATCACCCCCAGCCTGGAGGAGATGCAGCATGTGGCCGCTGAAATGCAGGCCGACCCCTACTTTCGCACCCGCCGTACGCCACTGCTGATCGGCGGCGCCACCACCAGCCGGGTGCATACGGCGGTGAAGATTGCGCCGCATTACGACGGGCCGGTGGTTTATGTGCCGGACGCCTCGCGCAGCGTTAACGTGGCGCAAAGCCTGCTGGGCGAGCAGGTGGATACCTACTTGGCCGACTTGCGTACCGACTACGACCAAGTGCGGCGGCTGCACGCCGCCAAAAAGCCCTCAGCCCGCTGGCCGTTGGCACGCGCGCGCGCCAACAAACTGGCGCTGGACTGGGCCGCCTACTCGCCTCCCGTGCCCAAATTCTTGGGGCGGCGCCTGTTTCAAAACTTTGACTTGACCGAGCTGGCCCGCTACATCGACTGGGGCCCGTTCTTTCAAACCTGGGATTTGGCCGGGCCTTACCCCGCCATATTGAGCGACCCGGTGGTGGGCGCTGAGGCCACGCGCGTGTTTGCCGACGCCCAACACATGCTCAAGCGCTTAATTGATGGCCGCTGGCTCAGCGCCCACGGCGTGCTGGGCTTTTACCCGGCCAACCGCGTCGGCGACGACGACTTGGCGCTCTACACCGACGACAGCCGCCGCACCCGCGCCCTGACCTGGTACGGTCTGCGCCAGCAAGCCCCCAAGCAGGTGATAGACGGCCAGTTGCGCCCCAGCCGCTGCCTGGCTGACTTCATCGCGCCCGAGGGTGCGGCGGCAGACTACATCGGCGCCTTTGCCGTCACCACCGGCATCGGCGTGGCCGCGCAAGAGCAGCGCTTTGCCGCCGCGCTGGACGATTACTCGGCCATCCTGTTCAAGGCCCTGGCGGATCGCTTAGCCGAAGCCTTTGCCGAATGTCTGCATGCGCGCGTGCGGCGCGACCTGTGGGGCTACGACGCGCAGGAAAGCCTGGACACCCCGGCCCTCATAGCTGAGCGCTACCGAGGCATACGCCCGGCCCCCGGCTACCCGGCCTGCCCGGATCACAGCATCAAGCGCGAGCTGTTTGCGCTTCTGGGCTGTGCCGATATCGGCATGGGCCTGACCGACAGCCTGGCCATGACCCCCGCTGCCAGCGTGAGCGGCTTTTATATGAGCCACCCCGAAGCGCGCTACTTCAGCGTGGGCCAGATTGGTGACGACCAGGTGCAAGACATGGCGCAACGCCGGGGCCTGGACGAAGCCAGCGTGCGCCGCTTGCTGGCACCCCTGCTCTGAGCCTCACAAGCGCAGTGAACCGTACCCGGCACGCAGCCCGAGGCCTAAGCCTGGCCCAGCGTGCAGCCGAGGCCAGGCTAGGCGCGGCCTGAAGCCCTGCCAGCGCGCACAGCCTGCCGATGACGCACCTGCGCCAGCCACAGGCAGCATGCCCCCAGGGTAGAGGCCAGTATCAGCAGCCACACCCCATGGCGGTAACCCGCGGCTGGGCGCCACAGCGCGCCCAGCGCCAGCGGTGCCGCCGCCCGTGCCAGCGCCGAGGGCAGGGCAATCAGCCCGTTGAGGGTGGCCACTTGTTCGCGGCTCACATATTGCGCCACCACCGTGCCCTTCACCAGCGTCAGCATGCCATTGCCCATGCCGTACAGCGCGGCAAACAGCAAGGCCCCACCCAACAGCGCGCCCCCGCCCCAGGCGCTGCCCGCCAGCCACAGCAGCAGAGCCAGTGGCACCAGGCATGGGATGAGCAGGTTAGAGCGGTGCACGTCCATCCGGGGCTCCAACAGGTACAACAGCAGCCGCCCCAGCACCTGCAACACACCGATCGAGGCCGCCAGCGCAATCACGGCGCTGGGCTGCAAACCCGCCTCTTGCAGCATGGGCACCAAGTGCGCTGGAATCGCCGCCGTGACCGCCAGTGACAGCACCACAAAACCGGCCACCAGCCAAAACGCCGCTTGGCGCAGCGGCTGCTGCCCCGTGCGCCTAAGCACCACGGGCAGCACCGGCTCGCCACGCAGGCACAGCAGGTGAATGGGCAGGCACAGCAACAGGTGCGGCAGGGCCAGCCCGCGCACCGCGTCGCGCCAGCCCCAGCGCGCAATCAGGCTGGCAACCAGCGGAATGAACACTGTGCTGGCCAGCCCGCCCAAAAAACTCATGCTCAAAATGGCGCGCCTGAAGTCCTGCGGGTAGCGGCGCGTGAGGATGGCAAACGCTGGCGTGTACAGCACCCCGGCCATGGCCGCGCCGATGCCCAGCCAACACAGGTACAGGCCGCTCGCGCTGTGCACCTCGGCTAGCGCCAGCAGACACAGGGCCGCCAGCACGGAGCCCCCCGCCATCACCCAGCGGCCCTGTGCGCGGTCGATCAAGCGCCCCACCGGGTAGGCCAGTAGCCCCTCGGCCAGCAAGGCCAAACTGAAAGCCAGCGAGCTTTGCGCGCGCGACAAGCCCAGCTCCCGCTCCATGGGCACTAACAACAGCGCAAAGGGGTAGAACAAACTGCCCCAAGACAGCATTTGTGCCAGCGCCAAAGTCCACACCCGCCCCGCTTCTTGGCGGCTGGCGTAGGCGGCAGGGAGCGGCAAGTGCTGCATGGGCAAACGATTGTGCACGAGCCCCGCCCGCCGCATAGGGGTTGCCGCTTGTCCGCATACGCCAGACTCGTTGTCAAGTGTTGGGGCGCCAGGCCTGTCCAATAAGCGTGGGAAAAGCCTGCTTTAAGCGGCATGGCGCACGCCGGTGGCGGCTAGCATCAAACGCCCCACCATGGATTCGTTAGCACGAGCCTTTTCACGTATGCGCCAACTCTGTTCTATCCACGCCTTGCCCAGTCGGCAGTCGGGGCGGTTGTATGCGTACGCGCGCAAACATGCAATCCCGTCCAGGGGCGCGTCCGAGGGTCTGTGCTTTCACACCGCCGTGTGCCTGGCGCGCTATGCAAAAAAGCTGGGCTTGGGGGATCAGGTTTTCTTCGTTCGCTGGCGGCTGCGCGGTGACCGCACGCACCGGGAACATTGGGCCGTGTGTTGCAACCCAGGGCAGGTGCTGGACTTGACCGCAGCCCAAATTGACGGCAACCCGGAGCCCAAACGCCCGCTGCACGCCTACCCCGCCAGCTTTGGCGAGCCGCGCGCCTACCCGGTCGATGTGGTGCTGTTGCCGCTAGACCGGATGAGCGAATCGAGCGAGCGCTACTCCGAACAGTCGCTCTGGCAGGTGCACCGCCGCATCGCTTGGTTCGATTTGCGCGCGGCGCTGCGGCGCAAAGCCCCAGCCGCCGTGGCCAGCGAGGCGCTTGCGCTGGCAAACACGGCCTTGGTCTTGGTGGCCAGCCATCTGCTGAGCGGTGCCATCCACCGGCTGGTTTACCTGATGCTCAGGCTGCGCCCAGCGGGCGTCTAGCCGGGCTGGGGCTCGCCTCATCTGGCGGCGTTGCCCGCGCTTAACGCTGCTTTTGCTGCGCGGCCGGGTGGCCAAGCGCGCCACCAACTACCCCTTCACGACGCCCGCACGACCCCCTTATTGCGCACTCAGCGCCCACCCGGCTGCCAGACGCGCCGGTACTGCAAGGCTTCGGCCAGGTGCGCAAGCGCAATGCGCTCGCTGCCCTCCAAATCAGCAATGCTGCGGGCGATTTTGAGGCTGCGGTGTATGCCGCGGCCCGACCAGCCCAGGCGGGTGGCGGCGCTTTGCAAGAGCTGGCTGGCCGACGCGTCCAGCGCGCACACCGCGTCCAGCGCCGGGCCCTGCAAGGCGTGGTTGGTGCAGCCCTGACGGGCCAACGCCAGGGCGCGGGCGGCTTGCACGCGCGAGCGGATGGCGGCACTGGGCTCGCCAGGCGGCGCGTGCAGCAACTCGTCGGCGGGCAGCGCGGGCACTTCCAGGTGCAAGTCAATACGGTCTAGCAGCGGGCCACTGAGCTTGCCTTGGTAGCGCGCCACCTGCTCGGGCGTGCAGCGGCACATGCGCAGGCGCGAGCCCAGGTAGCCGCAGGGGCAGGGGTTCATGGCGGCCAATAACTGAAACCGGGCCGGAAATTCGGCGCGCTGCGCCGCGCGCGAAATGGTGATGCTGCCCGACTCCAGCGGCTCGCGCAGAGCCTCCAACGCGCTGCGCGAGAACTCGGGAAACTCGTCCAAAAACAGCACGCCGTTGTGCGCCAATGACACCTCGCCCGGCCGAGGCGGCGCGCCGCCCCCCACCAAGGCCACGGCAGAGGCGGAATGATGCGGCGCACACAGGGGGCGCTGCCCCCATTGCTGGGCGTCAAAGCGGCCTCGCAGCGAGGCCAGCGCTGCGCTTTGCAATGCTTCCTCCGTGCTCATGGGCGGCAGCAGCCCCACCAGCCGCTGCGCCAGCATGGACTTGCCCGAGCCGGGTGGGCCCGCCATAAGCACACTGTGCCCGCCACTTGCGGCGATCTCCAGCGCGCGTTTGGCGCCCGCGTGGCCGCGCACATCGGCCATGTCGGCTTGGGGGTGTGCGTGGGGTAGCGGCGCGGCGCTGGCCCGGTGCCAGCCGCTGGCGGGCGCGGGCTCTAAGGGCTCGCCGGGCGCAAACTGGGCCACCACGTCGAGCAGGTGGTCGGCGCCGTACACGCTGGCTTGCGGCACCAGCGCAGCCTCTTGCGCGCTGGCGCGCGGCAACACCAGGTGGCAAGTAGCCTGGGCTTTAAATACCGCCACGCTCATGGCCAGCGCGCTGCGCACCGGCCGCAATTCACCGCCCAAAGACAGCTCGCCCGCAAACACGTAAGCCGCCAGGCGCGTGCCGTCGATTTGGCCGCTGGCGGCCAAAATGCCCAGCGCAATCGGCAGATCAAAGCGGCCCGAGTCTTTGGGCAGGTCTGCCGGGGCTAAATTGACGGTGATGCGCTTGTTGTTGGGGAAGCTGAGCCCGGCGTTTTGAATCGCCGAGCGCACGCGTTCGCGCGCTTCCTTGACTTCGGTATCGGCCAGCCCCACCAGCGTGAAGCTGGGTAGGCCGTTGACCAAGTGCACTTCTACCGTGACGGCAGGCGCCTCCAAGCCCAGCAGGGCACGACCTTGAACCCGTGACAGTCCCATTCCAATGTGGTGCGCAAAAACTGAAAGTGCCTGAGCCTAGCTGTTCGCGCCCCGGACTGGTGCATCAAACCCCTAAATTTGCCCACTCATTTCACGCGATTGGCTGGGCGGTAAGGCATGCGGGCGGCATGGCATGATCCCTGCTTGGGCTTTGAAAGCCAATCAAGGAGTCACCGCATGCGTATCAAGCCCACCCCCCTCACCCTCTTGGCTCTGTGTGCGCTGGCCAGCGCTGCATCGGCCCAAACCGCCGCCCCTGCCGCAGCGCCACAGCCCAGCTACACGCTGTCTTACAACCTGGGTGCCACCACCGAATACCGCTACCGGGGTATTTCCCAGTCGGCGCGCAAACCCGCTTTGCAAGGCGGCATCGACTTTACCCACACCAGCGGCTTTTATTTGGGCGCTTGGGCTTCCACCATCACCTGGATCAAGGACTCGCCTGCTGCGCCTGCCAGCGCCAAAGGCCCGCTGGAAGTCGATTTGTATGGGGGCTACAAGGGCGAAATAGCCAAAGACTTTGGCTACGACGTGGGCGCACTCCAGTACTGGTACGCGGGCAACAACCTGGGCAATGTGTCTGGCTTTGCCAACCCGAACACGCTGGAGTTGTACGGCGCGCTGAGCTACGGCCCCGTGACGGCCAAGTACTCGCGCAGCACCAGCAATCTGTTTGGCACCATCAACAGCAAAAACAGCGGCTACTTCGATTTGAGCGCCAGCTTCGATCTGGGCAGTGGCTATTCGGTGGTGCCCCATGTCGGCACGCAAACCGTGCGCAACGCCTACACCTACAGCGACTACTCGCTCACTCTGAACAAAGACATAGACGGCTTGGTACTGAGCGCTGCCGTGATCGGCACCAACAAGAAAAACTTTTTCCTGTACCCCGGCTCGGGTAGCACAGACATGGGTAAAGCCAATCTGGTGCTGGCCATCAAGAAAAACTTCTAACCCCTCCATTGCTTGAAGGAAATCATTCATGAAACTCGTAACGGCCATCATCAAACCGTTCAAGCTGGACGAGGTGCGCGAAGCCCTCTCGTCTATTGGCGTTCAGGGCATCACCGTCACCGAAGTCAAAGGCTTTGGGCGCCAAAAAGGGCATACCGAGCTGTACCGGGGTGCCGAGTACGTGGTGGACTTTCTGCCCAAAGTGAAGATCGAAGCGGCGGTGGCCGACGAACTGGTGGAGCGCGTCATCGAGGCGATTGAAGGCGCGGCCCGCACCGGCAAGATCGGCGACGGCAAAGTCTTTGTTTACAACCTGGAGCAGGTGGTGCGCATACGCACCGGCGAAACCGGCAAAGAGGCGCTTTAAGCGTCGCGCTGTTCTCCCCGCATTCACGAAAGAACCGAAACATGAAACACCTTCTTGCTTCCATGGCCCTAGGCCTTGGTCTGCTCATCGGCAGCACCAGTGGTTTTGCGCAACCGGCCCCTGCGGCAGCGCCTGCATCGGCTGCGGCCACGCCAGCGGCCGACGCCAAACCGGCTGACGCCGCTGCGGCGCCAGCAGCCGCTAGCGCTGCGGCTCCGGCTGCGGCCCCTGCCGCCACCCCCGCCGCTGCACCGGCCCCGGTACCGAATAAGGGCGACGTGTCTTGGATGATTGTGGCCACGGCCTTCGTCATCATGATGTCCATCCCCGGCTTGGCGCTGTTCTACGGCGGCTTGGTACGCAGCAAGAACATGCTGTCGGTGTTGATGCAAGTCTTCGTCACCTTCTCCATGATCGTCGTGCTCTGGTGCCTGTACGGCTATAGCTTGGCGTTCTCCGAGGGCAACCAGTTCTTTGGCGGCTTTGACCGCATCTTTATGAAGGGCTTGTTTGACCCGATCAAGGGCGAGTTTGCCAATACCGGCACCTTTAGCAAGGGCGTGGTGATTCCTGAGTTGCTGTTCCTGGCCTTCCAAGCCACGTTTGCGGCCATCACCTGTTGCCTCATCATTGGCGCCTTTGCGGAACGCATCAAGTTCTCCTCCATGCTGCTGTTCATGGCGCTGTGGTTCACATTCAGCTACACGCCACTGGCGCACATGGTCTGGTTCTGGATGGGGCCGGACGCCTACACCGCCAAAGACGTGGTCGATGCCACCAACGCCAAAGCAGGCTTGATCTGGCAGTGGGGTGCGCTGGACTTTGCAGGCGGCACCGTGGTGCACATCAACGCGGCGGTAGCGGGCTTGGTGGGGGCTTATGTGATTGGCAAGCGCACCGGCTACGGCAAGGAATCCATGGCTCCGCACAGCCTGACTCTGACTATGGTGGGCGCTTCGCTGCTGTGGGTGGGCTGGTTTGGCTTTAATGCGGGCTCGGCCCTGGAAGCCAACGGCACGGCTGTACTGGCCTTCGTCAACACCTTCTCTGCCACCGCTGCTGCTGTGCTGGCTTGGTGTGCGGGTGAAGCCTTGAGCAAGGGCAAGGCGTCCATGCTGGGTGCTGCCTCCGGCGCGGTGGCTGGTTTGGTGGCTATCACCCCGGCCTGCGGTAACGTGGGTTTGATGGGTGCCCTGGTAATTGGCTTTATCGCTGGTTTTGCCTGCCTGTGGGGTGTGAATGGCCTGAAGAAGATACTGGGTGCAGACGACTCGCTGGACGTGTTCGGCGTGCACGGTGTGGGCGGTATCGTCGGCGCCCTGCTGACGGGTGTGTTCAACAACCAAGCCCTGGGTGGCCCTGGCTTGGTCGGCGACTGGGTAACGGCAGCCGTTTCCTCGGTGCCCATCCTGGATCAGGTGTGGATTCAGCTCAAGGGCGTGTTGCTCACCATCGTGTGGTCGGGTGTGGTCTCGCTCATCGCCTACAAATTGGTGGACTGGGTCATGGGTCTGCGCGTGAGCGAAGAAGAAGAGCGCGAAGGCCTGGACATCAGCTCCCACGGGGAAACCGCGTACAACCGCTAAACACCTCCATGCGACGGGCGAGGCCCGTCGCGATTCAAGCGTCTCCTTGGATGTTGGGCCTGCCGCGATGCAGGCCCTTTTTTTTGGTGCGCCCGCCGCTGCGGCGGCCCCGGTGGCACGGTGCACAATCTGCCTCCATCACCACCGAGGAGACCCATGAGTCAAACCATCGAGTTGCGGGCCGATCACCTGCACTGCCAGATCAAACCCGAACTCGGCGGCTGTGTGGCAGGTTTTTGGTGCGGCGACGTTCCCGTGCTGCGCTCTACCCCGGCGGCGCAACTGGAGTCGGTGCGCCAGGCCGGCAGTTACCCCTTGGTGCCGTTTAGCAACCGCGTTGCGCAGGCGCGCCTGCGCTGGCAGGGCACGCAGCACCCCTTGGTGCAAAACTTTGCGCCGGAGCCGCACGCCATCCACGGCGTGGGCTGGCAGCGGCCCTGGCAGGTGTTGGAAAAAGGTCCCCGCACAGCCCTGCTGTCTTACGAGCACCAGCCCGACGCGGCCTGGCCGTTTGCTTTTGACAGCTCGCAAAGCTTTCGCCTCACGGCAGAAGGTTTGGAGATGAGCCTGAGCCTGACCAATCAAGCGGACCAAGCCGCGCCGGGTGGGCTGGGCTGGCATCCGTACTTCGTGAAACGCGCGCGCACGCGCATCGCGTTTGAAGCCACCGGCCGCTGGGACATGAGCGACGACAAACTACCCACCCAGCATCGCGCCACGCACGGGCTGGACGGCGACTGCGCGTTTTTAGACATAGACCACTGCTTTGACGGCTGGGGCGGGGTGGTGCAGTTGCGCGACGAACTGCTACACACCCGCATCAGCGCCAACCTGAGCCGCTTAGTGGTCTATACCAACGACCGCAAAGACTTCATTGCCATTGAACCAGTGAGCCACGTGAACAATGCCCTCAACCTGTTGGACGCGGGCGCGGCTGGTGCGCAAGAGCTAGGCGTGTGCGTGCTGGAGCCCGGCGAATCGCTGTCGGCCCACATGCTGATTGCTGTGGCCCGGGTAAGCTAGCGCTTTACACGCCAGGAGTACCGATGCCGAATTGGAGCGTCTTTTGTAGCGACGCCGACGCGCTGGGTGAGTCGCCGTTTTGGCACGCGCAGGAGCAGATGCTGTACTGGGTCGATATCCCCGGGCGGCGCTTGCGGCGCGCCAATGGCTTCACCGGTGCCGTCCAAAGCTGGGCTTTGGAGCAAGAGCCGGGCTGCATCGCCCCCGCGCGCAGTGGCGGCTGGGTGGTGGCGCTGCGCGACGGCATCTACCGGGCCCCCACCTGGGGTGGCGCGATGCAACGCCTGGTCGCGGCGCCGTTTGACACCGCCGGCATGCGGTTTAACGACGGCAAATGCGACCCACAGGGGCGCTTATGGGTGGGCTCGATTGACGAGACCCGCGTGGCGCAACGCGCCGCCCTGTACCGGCTGGAGCGGCAGCCCACGGCGCGTTTAGTGCCCGTGGTGCACGGCGCCACCGTATCCAACGGCTTGGCCTGGGCCGCCGATGGCCGCACCCTGTACTGGGCCGACACCCCCAGCCACAGCGTACAAGCCTGGGATTGGGACGCCGCCAGCGGCAACTTGAGCGCGCAGCGCGAGTGGGTGCGCTTTGCGCCCAAGCCTGCGGATTGGTCGTTTGAGCGGCCCGGCACTTACCGAGGGCGGCCCGACGGCGCGGCAGTGGACGTACAGGGCTGCTACTGGGTGGCGCTGTATGAAGGCGCGCGCGTGTGCCGCATCGCACCCGATGGTCGCGTGCTGGCCGAGATCGAAACCCCTGTGCAATGCCCCACCATGCCCTGCCTGGGTGGCGACGACGGCCAAACCCTGTTTATCACCACCGCCCGGCACCGGCGCAGCGCCAGTGAGCTGGCCCAGCAGCCCTCGGCGGGCTGTGTGTTCAGCTTGCGCGTGGACGTGCCGGGCTTGTCGGTGAATTTTTTTGACGACTGAGCGCGAGTCTGCCCATGACCACTGCCCTGACTGAGCTGATTGAGCGCATCCGCAGCGCGCATGCCAGCGCCACGCCGCTGTGCATTCGTGGTGGCGGCAGCAAAGACTTCTACGGTCAACGCCAGATCGGAGAGCCCCTGGACACGCGCGCACACACCGGCATCACCCAATACGAACCCAGCGAGCTGGTGGTCACGGTGCGCGCGGGCACACCACTGGCCGAGTTGGAAGCGGCCTTGGCTGAACAGGGGCAATGCCTGCCCTTTGAGCCGCCCTTCGCGGCGCGCCAAGCCACCTGCGGCGGCATGGTGGCAGCGGGCCTGAGCGGCCCGGCGCGGGCCAGCGCGGGCTGCGTGCGCGACCACGTGCTGGGCGTGCGCCTGGTGAATGGGCGTGGCGAGTGGCTCAGCTTTGGTGGTCAGGTGATAAAAAACGTGGCGGGCTATGACGTGTCGCGCCTCATGGCCGGTGCCATGGGCTGCTTGGGGCTGCTCACCGATATCAGCCTCAAGGTGCTGCCCTGCGCGCCTGCCGAGGCCACGCTGTGCTTCGAGATGACGCAAGCGCAAGCGCTGCGCCAGTTGAATGCCTGGGGTGCGCAAGCCTTGCCGCTCAACGCCAGTTGTTGGCTAGAAGACGCGGGCAGAGCGCGCCTGTACCTGCGCTTGCGCGGCGCCCAAGCGGCTGTGGAAGCCGCCTGCCAAAGTCTGGGCGGCCATCGGGTGGAGGCGGGGCAAACCGGCTGGGACTGGGCCGCCTGCCGCGAACAGACCCTGCCCTTTTTTACCCAGCCGCCGCACCCGGGCGACGCGCTGTGGCGCCTGTCGCTGCCGCAGACCGCGCCTGCGCTGGATCAGGCAGGCACCCCCCTCATCGAATGGCATGGGGCCTTGCGCTGGTTGTGGGCACCGGCCACCCTGGCGCCCCAGTTACGCGCCTTGGCCGCTGCTTACGGTGGACACGCCACGCTGTATCGCCTGAGCAGCCCAGACGACGCCGCACACGGCGTGTTCCAGCCCCTGGCCGCGCCCTTGCTGCGCATTCACCGTGAATTGAAAAGACAGTTCGACCCGGCGGGGGTGTTCAACCGCGCGCGCCTGTACCCGGAGTTGTAGGCCCCATGCAAACCCATCTTGCTGACGAGTTCCGCCACACGCCCGACGGCCAAGAGGCCGAGGCGATTTTGCGCAAATGCGTGCACTGCGGTTTTTGCACCGCGACTTGCCCCACCTACCAGTTGCTGGGCGATGAGCGAGACGGCCCGCGCGGGCGCATCTACCTCATTAAACAGGTGCTGGAAGGCGCGCCACCCACGCAGGCCACCCAGCAGCATCTGGATCGCTGCCTGACCTGCCGCAACTGCGAAAGCACCTGCCCCAGCGGCGTGCAATACGGCCACTTGGTCGATATAGGCCGGCGCATCGTCGATGAAAAAGTACCGCGCCCCCTGGCCCAGCAGGCGCTGCGCTGGGCGCTCAAAGAGGGCTTGCCCTCACCCCTGTTTGGCCCCGCGATGAAGCTGGGTCAGGCCGTGCGCGGCGTGCTGCCCGCCGCCCTGCAAAGCAAGCTGCCCGCGCGCCAAGCGACCCAGCCCTGGCCCACTGCCCAGCATGCGCGTCAGGTGCTGCTGTTGGCTGGTTGCGTGCAGCCCGCCATGATGCCCAACATCAACGGCGCAACTGCGCGCGTGCTGGACGCCGCAGGCATCCAGACCCTGATCGCGCCTAAAGCCGGTTGCTGCGGCGCCCTGAAGTTTCACTTGAACGACCAGGCCGGTGGCCTGGCGCACATGCGCGCCAACATTGACGCGTGGTGGCCATGGATAGACCGCGTGGAGGCGCTGGTCATGAATGCCTCCGGCTGCGGTGTCACGGTCAAAGAATACGGCCACCTGCTGCGCCACGATGCGGCCTATGCAGAAAAGGCGGCGCGCGTCAGCGCCCTCACGCGCGACCTGAGCGAGCTGCTGCCGGACTTGGTGCCAGCCCTGCGGCCGCGGCTGCAAGCGCATGCAAGCGAGCCAAGCCAAGACTTGGTGTTTCACCCACCCTGCACCTTGCAACACGGCCAGCAGTTGCGCGGGGGTGTCGAAAAACACCTGTCTGCGCTGGGCTTTGGCGTGCGCTTAGCCGCGCGCGAGTCGCACCTGTGCTGTGGCTCCGCAGGCACCTACTCGGTATTGCAGCCGCAGTTGGCCACCCAACTGCGCGACCGCAAGCTGCAAGCCCTGGCAGAGTCCACCCCCGCCACCATCGTGTCAGCCAACATCGGCTGCATCACCCACCTGCAAAGCGGCACCGCCACGCCGGTGCGGCACTGGGTTGAAGTGCTAGACGACGCGCTACGGGCTTGAGCGTGCGGGGCGCAGAGTGGGCAAGCTTGCAGGGCGGTGCCGAGCCTTAAACCGCCAGCGCAGCCTCAATATCCTTGGACAGCGACTCGGGCGCATCTTGCGGCGCATAGCGCTTGATGACCTGACCATCTTTGCCCACCAAGAACTTGGTGAAGTTCCACTTGATCGAGGTGCTGCCCAGCAAGCCCGGCGCCTCTTTGCGTAGCCATTGATAGAGCGGGCTGGCGTCGGCGCCATTCACCTGCACCTTGCTCATCATGGGAAAGCTCACGCCGTAGTTCAGGCTGCAAAAACTGGCGATCTCGCTATCGCTACCCGGGTCTTGCGCGCCAAACTGGTTGCACGGAAACCCCAGTACCACCAAACCTTGCTCGCTGTAGCGCTTATGCAAGGCTTCCAGCCCAGCAAATTGGGGCGTGAAACCACACTGGCTGGCTGTATTCACGATCAGCAGCGCCCGGCCCCGGTAATCGGCCAGGGGCACGCTTTTGCCGTCAATCTGCAAAGCCTCAAAGTCGTAAATACTGCTCATGGGAACTCCTGAATGGAACAAATGGCTTAGCAATTATCGGCCGCGTGCGCCCAGCCCGCAGGCTCAGCCAAACAATTGGGGTCTGACCCCAATTGTTTTAGCTGTGGCGGGAGTCGTCGCGGGCGAATTGAAGCAGGTGTTCGATTTCCTGCGGATAGCGTCGGCAGTTGCTCGCGTGCCAGAGCTGGATTACCCACATGCTGGCCGCGACGACGAAGCCGAAAGCCGCGATGGCCCAGAAGGTGGACAGGCCGAAGCCGGTGGACAGGCTGTAGAACGCGCCCAGACCCAAGATGCAGGCTTGTTCGTTGAAGTTTTGTACCGCAATTGAGCGCCCCGCGCCCATCAGGTTGTGGCCACGGTGCTGTAGCAAAGCGTTCATGGGTACCACCGAGAAGCCACCCAAGCCACCCAAAAGAATCAGAAACGGAATCGCCACCCAAACATTGCTGATGAAATTCATGCTGATAACCAACAGGCCCATGGCAATGCCCAGCGGCATGACGCGCGTGGCGTTGTCCAAGCGCATGTACACCGACGCGATCACCGCCCCCACGGCGGTGCCGATGGCGACCACGCTAGACAGGCTGGTGGCCTGTGAGGTGGAGTAACCCAGCGCGGCGGCACTCCAGGCCAGCACAATGTATTTCAGGTTGCCGCCTGCACCCCAGAACAAGGTGGTGGTGGCCAGCGAAATCTGGCCGAAGCGGTCGCGCCACAGCAGCGCATTGCAGGTCCAAAAATCGGCTAATAAATCCAGCTTGTTTCGCGGCAGCGCCTGCATGGCCACGCCCGTGAGCGGAATGCGGCTGTTGAACCATGCGGCCAGCGCGTAAATCAAAATCAGCACGGCAATCGCCGCCTCAGGCGGGGTGTCTATGCCGGTTTCCAGGCCCGGAATATCTAAGGCCAGCAACACGCTGGACACCGGGCGCCCGACCAGCACGCCGCCTAACACCACCCCCAGAATGATGGAGGCAATCGTCAAGCCCTCGATCCAGCCGTTGGCTTTGACCAATTGGGAGGCTGGCAGCAGCTCGGTCAGGATGCCGTATTTAGCGGGCGAATACGCGGCGGCACCCAGGCCCACGATGGCATAGGCTAACAAGGGCTGGGCGCCAAAAAGCATCAGCACACAGCCGAAGACCTTGATGGAGTTGCTGGCGAACATCACCCGGCTTTTGGGAAACGCGTCTGCAATCGCGCCCAGCCAAGGCGCCAAAATAACGTAGAACAAGGCGAACATCGGCACCAACGCGGCGCGCTCCCACTCGGCGCCGCCAGACGCCTTGATTAACTCCAGCGCGGCCACAAACAGTGCCTGGTCGGCCAGTGACGAGCAGAACTGCGCTGCCATCAGGGTAAAAAAACCGCGCTTCATGGATGAGCTAAGCGGCCCATTCCACGCACCCAGCCAGACTTCGCGCCCAGGCGCACGCCAGCATGGCCGCGCGCCCGCTGGCCTGCGGCCAGGGGTGGTAGATTGAATGTGTCGATGCTTGTCTCCAATGTGGCCGGTTTATAGCACGCGGGCAATGACACAATTGTTTGCCATTGCCTGCCATCATCGCCCGCTTTCATCCCGCCCGCCGTCATCGCAAGGTCCTGCCTATGCCTCGCCCTATCCTGGCCACCGTATCCACGCCCGCGTTGCGGGCCAATGTGCAGCAGTTGCGACAACATGCCCCCGACGCCAAGCTGTGGGCGGTGGTGAAAGCCAATGCCTACGGCCACGGCATTGAACGCGCATACCCGGGTTTGACCGGCGCGGACGGCTTTGCGCTGCTCGACCTAGGCGAAGCCCAGCGTGTGCGCGACCTCGGTTGGCGCGGGCCGATTTTGCTGTTGGAGGGCGTGTTTGAGCCACGCGACCTGGAGCCGTGCTCGCGCCTGGGGCTGTGGCACGTGGTGCATCACGACGCGCAGATCGACATGCTGGCCGCGCACAAAACCAAGCAGCCGCACCGCGTATTCCTCAAGCTCAACTCGGGCATGAACCGTCTGGGTTTTGCCGCCGCGCGCTACCGCGCCGCTTGGACGCGGCTCAACGCCTTACCCCAGGTGGATGAAATTTCGCTTATGACGCATTTCAGCGACGCGGACGGCGCGCGCGGCATCGCGCACCAAATGCAGGTGTTTGACGCCTGCACGCGCGACTTGCCCGGCGAGCGCTCACTGTGTAACAGCGCTGCCACGCTGCGCCATGCGCAGGCCCCTGCCGTGCGCGCCGACTGGGTGCGCCCCGGCATCGCCGTGTACGGCAGTGCGCCTGATTTTGCCCAGCACGATGCCGTGCACTGGGGCTTGCAGCCGGTGCTGAGCTTGCGCAGCCAGTTGATTGCCGTGCAGCATTTGCAGCCGGGCGACAGCGTGGGCTATGGCTCCAGCTTTGTGGCGTCGCAAGCCATGCGCATCGGTATCGTGGCCTGCGGCTATGCCGACGGTTACCCGCGCCACTGCGGCACCGGTACGCCGGTGCTGGTGGACGGCGCGCGCAGCCGCCTGGTGGGGCGCGTCAGCATGGACATGTTGAGCGTGGACCTTACCGGCTTGCCCCAGGCCAACCTGGGCAGCGAGGTCACGCTCTGGGGCGCCTCGTCGGCAGGGGCTGTGTTGCCGATTGACGAAGTGGCCCAGGCCGCTGGCACCGTTGCTTACGAGCTGATGTGTGCGCTGGCACAGCGGGTGCCGGTGCAGTGCCTGTGACGGCTTAGCACGGCGCACATGCAGGGCAGCATCCCGCAGGCTAGCGGTGCTTATTGGGCGCGTGGCCTGTTCACGCAATAGGCAAACGGTGATTGGCACAAAGGCCCACCTATCTACCCCGCTTTCCCCCCAATGAAGCGGGCAACCGCCGCTTCTAGCTTCAAGGGCGGAGGCCAGCGGAACGGCTGCCGCTCCACGTGAGGCAGCCGCTCAGGGCAAGGCTGCCAAGTGGGCTTGCGCCGCCTTAGCCAGTGCCGCATCAAAGGTGATGAGGGGCACTTTCAGCGCCGCCGCCAACCACAAATAGGCCGCGTCATAGGCCGACAGTTGGTAGCGCACAGCCAGGGCATGCTGGGCCGTGACCTCGGTTTCATACAGCGATACCGCGTAGCGGGCGTAGTCGGCCAGCGCCTGGTCTAGCGAGGCGGCCGGCCACTGGTGGGCGCGTTTCTTGAGCGCCACGCTCACCACCTCATGGTCTAACAAATAAGGCGCACACAGCGTCTTGCCTGAGAGGTGGCGCATGGCCTCGTCCCGGCTGGGCTCGTCAAACAAAACCGCGCAAATTGCGCTGGCGTCCACCACGACAGAGGGCCGAACCAGGTAGGCCGCAGATGGCTCGGCCACCCATAAGGTACTGGCAACCTGCTGTGCTGCCACGCTCAACGGGCGTCCCGGTCGGCGCGAATCAAGTCCACCGCCAGCGGGCCGTGGGCAATAGGCTGCGCAAACTGTTGCACATGCTCGGCGTGAAGCTGCTCCAGTGTCAGGCTGCCCCGGCGCGTGCTGGGCGGTAAGCCAGCGCCAGCAGGCAGCACAGGTGCCTGCGGCGTGTGCAGCGCCCGCTCCAGCAAGGCCATCAACTCGCCTTGCAGCGAACGGTGGTTGCGCAAAGCTTGTTGGCGCAACGCGGCGGCCCAGGCTTCGGGTACTTCTTTGATAGAGAGATTAGGCATGGCGGCTCTCGCTTCTCGGGGTTGGTGTTGATATGGCTCCATTATGGCGCCATGGCGCCAATTTGTCATCATATCCGCCAAAAATGCTTGTGCGTGGCTGCCCCCGTCTCGGCCCGCCCCCGATTTGCAGCGCCTACACGCGGCCATCCCAGGGCGGTGCAATCGGGCACGTAGCGACCTCACCCACCAGGTGAATAGATGTAGGGGGTCATCGCAGGGCTTATGCATAAGATTTTTGGGTGCCATGAAGCGGTCAACTGCGGTGTCTAGGTTAAAACGAAAGCTCAGTCCGCCACCTGTGTTGGCGGGTACAGGCCCAGCACCTGGGCGCGCAAGCGCGCCAGGCCCAGTAGCGCATCGGTGTAGGGCGTGGCCACGCCAGTGCGCTGGCCCAGCTCGCGCACCACGCTCACCAGCGCATCTAGTTCCAGCTGCTTATTGTTTTCCACATCTTGCAGCATGGAGGTTTTAAACGCGCCCAGCTTGAGCGAAACCGCGTGCCGGTCTTCGGGCTGCTGCGCGATGGGCACACCCATGCGCTCGCCAATGGCCTTGGCTTCCAGCATCACCCGCGACGCAAACTGACGCAACAGCGGGTCGCCCAAAATCAGGTCAGTGGTGGCACCGGTGAGTGCGCTGATCGGGTTCAGCGTCATATTGCCCCACAGCTTGTACCAGGTGTCGCGCTGAATCTGCGCGCTCAGCTCGGCGTCAAAACCCGCTTGATCCAGCAGCGCCACCAAGGCCTCAATCGGTGGCGTCACGCGGCCTGACGGATGGCCCACGATCAGCCGGTTGCCAAAATGGTGCCGCACTTGGCCCGGTGCCTCTAGGGCGCAACTGCTGTGCACCACGCAGCCCACAATTCCCTCTGGGGGGATGTTCGATTCCAGCCTGCCGTGTGGATCCACCGACGCCAGCCGCGTCCCCTGGTAGGCACCGCCAAAGCCCTGAAAAAACCACCAGGGCACGCCGTTCATCGCCGTCAGCACCAGCGTGTGCGGCCCCAGCAGCGGGGCGATGTGCCGCGCCACGTCTTCTAGCGCAGGCGCTTTTACCGCCAGCACCACCACATCTTGCACGCCCAGTTCTGCGGGGTTTGCGCTAGCCTGCACGGTCACGCTGTGCAGCATGCCGTCGGAGTGCAGCCATATGCCCTGGGATTGCAAGGCGTATAGCGTCTCGCCGCGCGCCACCGCGCTCAAGCGGCAGCCCAGTACGCCCAGGCGCGTGCCTATCCAGCCGCCAATGGCGCCAGCGCCGTAAATGCAGACTCGTGGTAGTGCAGACATGGTGCTTAGCCTTCTGCAGTGAAGCCAATAGCTTTCACCAACGGGCCCCAGCGCTCGGTATCGCTTTTGAGCAGGGCCGCCAGTTCTGCCGGTGTGGAACTCTGCGCCTCCAGGCCCATCTGGCCTAGGCCGTCTATCACGTCTTGCTGCGCCAGTGCGGCGCGAATCGCCGCGTTGAGCCGCTGCACCGTCTCGGGCGCAGCCTTGGCGGGCAGGTAAAAGCCAAACCATTCATTGAAGGCCATGTCCTTCAGCCCTTGCTCGGTCAGTGTGGGTACGGTGGGCGCGAAGCGGCTGCGCTTGGCGCCGGAAGTCGCAATCAGCCGACACTTGCCGCCCGCCAGGTGTTGGGTGAACTCGCCCACCGGCCCGGACACCGCCGGAATCTGCCCACCCAGCATGTCCAATATGGCGGGCTGCGTGCCGCGAAAGGCAATGTGCTTGATCTCCACATTGGCCTGCCGGGCCAGCAGCGCGCCAATGAAATGCGGCGTGGATCCGGCAGCGGGCGAGCCAAAATTGGCCTGCGCCGGATTGGCTTTGCACCAGGCCAGAAACTCCGGCAAGGTCTTGACGCTCGCTGGCACGGCGGGGCCAACGGCAAAGCCAAAGTCGAACACACAGCCCAGGCTCACCGGCGTGAGGTCGGCCACCGGGTCGTAGGGCAGCTTTTTGTAGATGTGCGGGTAAATGCCCAGCATAGACATGGGCGTTTGCAGCACCGTCGCGCCGTCGGGTGCGGCGCCTTTTACGTACTGAATGGCAATTTGCCCGCCCGCTCCGCTGCGGTTTTCCACCACCGCATTGGCCGCATAGCCGGGGCGAATCTTGTCCGCCAAGCGGCGGCAAATCGCATCCGACGTGCCCCCCGGCGTGAAGCCGGTAACGATTTTCACCGTCTCCAGGCTCTGCGCCTGGGCGCGCTGGGCTACTGTAGCGGTCAAGGCCGATGCGACGGCGGTATGCAGCAAATGGCGGCGGCTGAGTGGCATGACAAACCTCCTGGTGGATGCAAATACCTGAACGCGGCGGATGCTACCCTATGACAAGTGCATTAACCCCCGCCCCATGGCCAAACCCAAAACCCTCTATAGCTGCACCGAATGCGGCGGCACCAGTGCGCAGTGGCTGGGCAAATGCCCGCAGTGCGAAGCCTGGAACACGCTGGTGGAAGCCGCAGCAACGCCTGATACCAAGAGCCGTTTTGCGCCGCTGGCCCAGACTGCGGTGGTAACAGCGCTGGCCGATATCGACGCCACCGAGGTGGAGCGCCTGCCCACTGGGCTGGACGAGCTGGACCGCGTGCTGGGCGGCGGGGTGGTGGAGGGTGGTGTGGTGTTGATCGGTGGCGACCCCGGCATTGGCAAGTCCACCCTGCTGTTGCAGGCGCTGGACGCGCTGCAACGCGCCGGGCACGACACGCTATACGTCACGGGGGAAGAAAGTGGCGCCCAGGTGGCCTTGCGGGCGCACCGCCTGGGGCTGCAAGGCAGCCAGGTGCAGGTGCTGGCTGAAATTCAGCTCGACAAAATTCTGGCCGCGCTGCACCGCCACAAGCCGATTGTGGCGGTGATCGACTCCATCCAAACCGTCTATGCCGACACCTTAAATTCCGCCCCCGGCTCGGTGGCGCAGGTGCGCGAATGCGCGGCCCACCTGACGCGCGCCGCCAAGGCCAGCGGCGTGGCCGTGGTGCTGGTGGGCCATGTCACCAAAGAAGGCGCGCTGGCCGGGCCGCGCGTGCTAGAGCACATGGTCGATACGGTGCTGTACTTTGAGGGCGACACGCACAGCGCGTTCCGGCTCGTGCGGGCAGTAAAAAACCGCTTTGGCGCGGTGAACGAAATTGGCGTGTTTGCCATGACCGAGCGTGGCTTAAAGGGCGTGAGCAACCCGTCCGCCATCTTTCTCTCCACCCACGGCGAACCGGTGCCGGGCAGTTGCGTCATGGTTACCTTAGAGGGCACGCGCCCCTTGCTGGTGGAAATTCAGGCCCTGGTGGACGCCGGCGGCGCGAGCCCACGCCGCCTCAGCGTGGGCCTAGACCGCGACCGCCTGGCCATGCTGTTGGCGGTGCTGCACCGCCATGCGGGTGTGGCCTGTTACGACCAGGATGTGTTCGTCAATGCCGTGGGCGGCGTGCGCATCAGCGAGCCCGCCGCCGACTTGGCGGTGCTGCTGGCCATCGCCTCCAGCCTGCGCGGCAAGCCGCTGCCACGCGGCTTTTTTGCCTTTGGTGAGGTGGGCCTGGCCGGTGAAGTACGCCCCGCCCCGCGCGGCCAGGAGCGCCTAAAAGAAGCCGCCAAACTGGGCTTTGCCAGCGCCATCGTGCCCAAGGGCAACGCCCCAAAAAAAGCCATCGCTGGCCTCACCATCCACGCCGTGGAGCGGGTCGAGCAGGCCATGGACGTGCTGCGCGGGCTGGCGTGACGGTGTGACGGTGTGACGGTGTGACGGTGTGACGGTGTGACGGTGTGATGCGGTGTGATGCGGTGTGGCGGCGCGCACTGCGTGAAGCCAACATATTTGACCTTTGATTGGATGCCCCTCTTCGCCTCTGAAATCAACCACCATGAACCCTGAAGCTGAAAAAAATTCTCCGCCCAAGAAACGCGGACGCAAGGCCAAGGTGCCCCGGCTACAGCTTTCACACCTGGGGCCTATTCAGTCCGCCGATGTACGCTTCAAGGATCTGACAGTTCTCGTGGGGCCACAGGCCACAGGCAAGAGCATTTTTTTACAAACGCTTAAGTTGCTGGTGGACAGGGATCAGATTCACGACACCTTCAAGCATCACAGCATGTTCTTCAATGGTGACAACCAAGAACATGCTTTTATGGAGGGCTATTTCGGGCGCGGCCTGTCAGGCGCGTGGGGCTCTCAATCAACCATGGCTTGGAACGGCAGCTCGGTTCAGTTGCCAGCTTACGCCAAACCCTCCAAGTCCCGCACAAGGCATGAGCGCCTGTTTTACATTCCTGCGCAGCGGGTAATGAGTCTGCCTGGAGGCGTGTCGCAAAACTTTGGCCAATTCAATTTTGGCGACCCCTACACCTTGCGGGCCTTCAGCGATGCCGTGCATGACTTGATGCAAAACGAGTTCGGCGCCAACGGAGAGCTCTTTCCGGGGCCGAGCCGTTTAAACGACACCTTGCGCCAACCGATTCAGGTCCACTTGTTCGGTGGCAACCGGCTGGCGCTTGACGACAGCGGTTCCACCAAACGATTGGGTCTGCATGTGACAGGACAAGAGAGGCAGCCCTTGGGGTTTTTATCATGGTCGGCGGGTCAGTGGGAGTTCACGCCGCTGCTGATGGGCATGTACTGGTTGTGTCCAACGACGAGTCGTCGCAAGACAGGAAAGACCGCACAGGAGTGCATCGAGTGGGTGGCGATCGAAGAACCCGAAATGGGCCTGCACCCGCAGGGCATCGCGGCAGTATTGCTGCTGGTTCTAGAGCTGATGCGGCGTGGCTATCGGGTGGTGTTGTCCACCCATTCCCCCGTTGTGCTGGAGATGGTGTGGGCTTTGCAAGAATTCAAAAAGTTGGGCAGCTCAGAAGCCTCGGTGCGCGAGATATTTGACTTGCCCGCCACACCCCAGGCCAAAAAAATGGCGCAATCCGCCCTGAACAAAGACTGCGCGGTGTATTACTTTGAGCGTGATGGCTCCGTGCGTGACATTTCCAAGCTGGACCCGGGTGCAATGGATACTGCCGAATCCGAGTGGGGCGGCATCAGCGGATTTGCCTCACGCACAAACCAAGCCATTGCCGAGGCTGTTTGCCAAGCCGAGACCAGACCGCGCAGGAGACGCAAGTCGCTGGTAAAGAGGGCTGCGTAATGGCAGCCAGAAGCACGACGAAACCACCGACCGTAGGCCGCAAAAGCCATCACAGTTTTCAGGCGGCGGCACTGGCGGCTGGGTTGACACCGCTTAACGGCAAGGCGGCTGTGGAAGGGGCCTATCGCGCCCAAATCAAAACCAGCAAGGCCGACACCCAATTGACGGGCAGCGTGGATATTGATGCACATTTTCAGACCGCCGAACCGCAAAGCCCCCGCTGGGGCTACGGCATTGGTGTGCAAATGTCGGATGGCTCGGAGTTGGTATGTTGGGTCGAACCGCATTCGGCGTCCAGCACGGACGAAGTTACACGCATGCTGGCGAAACTCGATTGGCTGAAGGCCAAGCTCCATACCAAAGCCTTTGAGATGCTCAACGCCATGAAGCACGCCTCTGGCCATCGGTTTTATTGGTTGCTCAAGCCCGATGGGGCATGCCGAATTTCGGCCCACAGCAAGGAAGCAAGGCGTGTGGCCCAGCAAGGTCTGCGCATGCCAGCCAAGAAACTCAGCCTGCCTTGACTGCCCCCCATCGGTGCAGCGCCCCCAGGCGCGCCCATGCACAATGCCGGGCATGAAATTGCGATCCCTTCTGCTCTGGCTGGGCGGCGCGGCCCTGGTGGCGCTGGCTTACCGCAGCTATGGTTGGCCCGGCGTGGCCTTGGTTAGCGGTGGCTTGGTGTTTTGGCTGCTGCTGCACTTCAACCGCGTGCTGCAAGCGCTGCGCCGGGCGGCCCAGCGGCCTATTGGCCATGTGGACAGCGCCGTCATGCTCAACGCGCGCCTGAAGCCCGGCGTGACGCTGCTGCATGTGCTGGCCTTGACGCGCAGCCTGGGCACGCTGCAAAGTGCCAAAGACGAGCAGCCCGAAATCTTTTGCTGGACCGATGCTGGTGGCGCGCGCGTGCGCTGCGAATTCCGCAACGGCAAGCTGGTGCGGCATGCTTTGGAGCGACCCGGGCCAGAGCTTGCTACGGCGCAGGCGACCCCCGCCCCTGCCTTGGTCGCGCCGGTGGCAAACCCGGCGGCTACGGCGGACACCGCGCTGTAAGGCGCGCCACGGCGAATACCGCGCCGTAAAATGCGCGCGCCAGTGAGCGGCTGATTGAGCGCCGCTGCCGCCCCTTTCTACCCAACCCAAGGACTTCACCATGTCTCCTGCAATGCCCTCCATGGCCGACCGCGACGGCAAGATTTGGATGGACGGCCAGATGGTCGAATGGCGGGACGCCAAGATCCATGTGCTCACCCACACCCTGCACTACGGCTGCGGCGCGTTTGAGGGTGTGCGCGCTTACCACACCGTGGACGGCACGGCTATCTTTCGCTTGCAAGAGCACACGCAGCGCTTGTTTAACAGCGCCAAAATTTTGCGTATGGCCATCCCCTTTACCCCAGAGGAGGTGATGCAAGCGCAAAAAGACGTGGTGCGCGCCAATGGCCTGGAGAGTTGCTACTTGCGCCCGCTTACCTGGATCGGCTCGCAAAAGCTGGGTGTGAGCCCCCGGGGCAACACCATCCACCTGATGATTGCCGCCTGGCCCTGGGGCGCTTACCTGGGCGAAGAGGGCCTGAAGCACGGCATTCGCGTCAAAACCTCCAGCTACACGCGCCACCACGTCAACATCACCATGACGCAGGCCAAGGCGGTGAGCAACTACACCAACTCCATCTTGGCCAATATGGAAGCGCTGGACGACGGCTACGACGAAGCCTTGCTGCTAGACGCCAGCGGCTTTGTCAGTGAGGGCGCAGGCGAAAACATCTTCGTCATCAAAGACGGCGTGGTCTATACCCCCGACTTGTCGGCCGGCGCGCTCAACGGCATCACGCGCAACACCGTGTTTGCCATCTGCCAAGACTTGGGCCTGCCGCTGGTGCAAAAGCGCATCACGCGCGACGAGATTTACATCAGCGACGAAGCCTTTTTCACCGGCACGGCGGCCGAGGTCACGCCCATTCGCGAGCTCGACCGCGTGAGCATCGGCCAGGGTTCGCGCGGCCCGCTAACGGAGAAAATCCAGGCTGCCTTTTTCGATATCGTGAATGGTCGCAACCCCCAATACGCCGCTTGGCTGTCCAAGGTCTAAAGCATGAACAAAGCCGCCGTCGAACTGCTGGCCAGCGACCTCAACCCCCAAGGTGGCATGCATTGCCCCAGCCCCCAGGCTGCCATGGCGCTGTGGAATAGCCACCCCAAGGTGTATTTGGACGTGGCACACACTGGCCAAGCCCAGTGCCCGTACTGCGGCACGGTGTATCGGCTCAAAGCGGGTGAGCATCTGGCCAGCGGGCACTAACTTTTCGCGCGGCGCGTTGTCTGCCACCCTGCTCCGCATGACAGCCCCACCCTCGCACAGCTTGGTTATCGCGCCGCAGTGGATTGGCGACGCGGTCATGACCGAGCCGCTGCTGCGCCGCCTGCATGCGCGTGGCGAGCAGCTCACGGTGGCGGCCCTGCCGCTGGTGGCCGATGTGTACCGCGCCATGCCCCAAGTGCACGCGGTGATGGAGCTGCCCTTTGTGCGCGGCCAGTTGCAGTGGCGCGAGCGCAGCCGCTTGGCGCGCCAGTGGCAGGGTCACTTCGATACCGCCTACGTACTGCCCAACTCGCTGAAAAGCGCTTTGCTGCCTTTCATGGCCCACATTCCCCGGCGCGTGGGCTACCTGGGTGAGGCGCGCATCGGCGTGCTTACCCACCGCCTGAAGAATCCGTCGCGCAAAGGCCCCATGGTGGCGTTCTACAGCGCCTTAAGCGGTGAACCCCAGGCCGCAAACGCCTTGTTGCCCAGCACCGGTTTGCAAGCACCCCCCACCGCGCCGCAGGGAGCCGTGCTGGCAGCCATGAGCGAAGAACCGCGTTTGCAGGTAAACGCCGCTGCGCAGCAAGTCACTCTGGCGCACTGGGGCATGCAGCCGCAGCGCTACACCGTCATCGCGCCCGGCGCTGAATACGGCCCCGCCAAGCGCTGGCCCCTGTCCTATTTTGCTGAACTGGCGCGCCAGTGGCCTGGCCACCTGCTGCTACTGGGCAGCGCCAAAGACGCCGAAGCCTGTGCACACATTGCCGCTGCCGCCCCCGAGCGCTGCACCAACCTGGCGGGCCAGACCACACTGGCCCAGGCGCTGCACCTGGTCGGCGCGGCGCAGCAACTCCTGAGCAACGACTCGGGCCTGATGCACGTAGCCGCTGCGCTGGCCGTGCCCCAGGTGGCGCTGTTTGGCTCCAGCAGCCCACACCACACGCCGCCCCTAAACCCGCGCGCCCGCGTGATTTGGCTTAAAGACGACCCCGACTATCAGCCCCCGCTGGACTGTGCGCCCTGCTTTGCGCGCGAATGCCCGCTGGGCCACACCCGTTGCCTGGTGGACATACCGGTGGCGCGGGTACGGGCGGCGCTTGCCGCGCTGCTGCCAGCGGGGCCGGGTAAGCCCACAATCGGCTAGCCTCTTACCCCGCTTGCAGCAGCCGCTCTACCAGCCAATAGCTGGCCACCAACGCCGCCACCACCGAACTGATGCGGCGCCCATCCCAGGCGGCCACTCGCTGCGCCCACGCAATGGGCAGCCTAAGCACCAGCCGCTGCGCCAGCGCGCCGCCCAGTAGCAAGGCCGCCAAGAACAGGGCTTGCCCGGCTTCTATGCCCAGGTTAAAGCCCAGCACGCTGAGCAATTGATGGCGCCCGTGCAGGCCTAAATCGGCCACCGCCGAGGCAAAGCCCAAGCCATGCAACAGGCCGCAGGCAAACACAATCGGCACCCGCTCGCGCACGCGCGTCGGGCCAGGCCGCAGGTTGAGCAGCGCCATCAGCACGATGCTGGCGGCAATCAGCGGCTCTACCACGGCGCTGGGCAGGCTTAGCCAGCCCAGCAGCGCTGCCGTCAGGGTGAGGCTGTGCGCCACGGTAAAGCTGGTGATCACACTCAGCCAATATCGCCAGCCCGCAGCGGCCACGATCAGGGTGAGCAAAAAAAGCAGGTGGTCAAAGCCCAGCAGAATATGCTCCACGCCCACTTCCACATAGTCCAGAAACACGCGCCCCGGCGATTGAAAAAAGCGGTGGCGCGGGTGCGCGGGGGTGAGCAAGGCCAATTCAGTGTCCGCCTCACGCATCACTTTCAGGCTTAGTTGCCCCTCGCCGGGGCCGCTGCCAAACAGGTCGGTCTCGATTTGCAAGGCCTGCGGGCTCGTGTCAAAGCTGACTTTGAGCAACACCAGAAAATGCGTGGCGCCGCTGCGGGTGGGGCCGTCCGGCTCGTCATGTTGTGCATGGGTCTGGATAAAGTCCAGACGGGTGCTTTGCCCCTGGGCTTGCAGCCGCAAACGCTGCTGCACCGCTTGCTGGATGGCGCGGGTTTGCGCCTCTATTTCGGCTGCAGACCAGCGCCCATCGTGGTTTGTATCCACCCCCAGGGACGCCAGGGCCGATACCGGCAGATTGATGGCGCAGTAGGCGGAGGCGCCCAGCAGACTCACCGTGCCTTGCTGGCTGGGCATCAGGTGGGCCAGCGCAGGGGCGAGCCACAAACTGCCGCACAGCCAGGCCAATAATCGCCCGCTCCGCAGGCGCTGCGCCACCCCTGACAGGCCAATTGACCTCAAGCTTTCAGACCTTTCATCGAGCAGTCCAAGGTGGTTGCTAGCTGGCTATTGAGGAGTCAGCCGAAAACAGACCGTCGATGCGCGGCAGTTCCACCACGAAGCTGGCGCCGCCGCCCGCGCGGGCCTCACACCGCACCTGCCCGCCATGGCGCTGGGCAATCGACCTGACCAGGGCCAAACCCAAACCGACCCCGCCGTCGCGCTCGCTGGCGCCGCGCAGGCGATAAAAGGGCTCGAAAATGCGTTCACGTTGATCCGCAGGAACACCCGGGCCGCGATCCATCACGCACAAGACGGCGCGCGCGCCCAGCACTTGCAGGCTGACCTGTATCTCGCCTTGGCTGTAGCGGCGCGCGTTCTCCAACAAGTTGCGTACCAGGCGGCGCAGCAGCTTGGGCACGCCTTGCACCGATACGCTTTGCGCCTCCAGCGGCACGTCGAATGCGGCGCACTCCTCGGCCAGCAGGCCGGTTAAGTCCAGCGGCTCAAACTCACCCACGTCGGCTTGCGGCGCGTCCAGTCGGCTGGCCAGCAAAATCTCGCCAATCAACTGATCCAACTCGCTGATGCTGCGCGAAATTTCGTCGTGCTGGCGGCGCTGGTCTTCTTGGGTATTCATCAGCTCCAAGCCCATGCGGATGCGCGTCAGCGGCGAGCGCAACTCGTGCGAGGCATTGGCTAACAAGGCCTTGTGTGCGTTCACCAGGGCTTCAATGCGCGCCGCCGCGATGTTGAAGCGCTCGGCCAAATACCCCACCTCGTCATGGCCGAGCACCGGCACGCGCGCTGACAAATTGCCGTCGCCCCACTGCTCCACGCCCTGCTGCAATTGCTCCAGCCGCCGCGTCAGGCGCCGCACAATGGGGTAAGTGGCCAGCGCCACGGCCAGGCCCACGAAGCCCAGCATCCAGAACACGCCCAGCGGTGGGCGGTACCAGGGCGCACCGCGCCGCATGGAAGGCATTTGTACGTGCAAGTCTTGCCCGTCCATCATGTGCACGATGAAGTCGTAGCGCATGTCTGGCAAGCCATCCAACAAGTCGTGCGCGCGCCCGTCACGCCCTTCAGGCCCCGGCCCGAAGGGGGATAAAGCAGGCCTGTCGTGCGGGCGCCCGCTGTGCCCTGCAGGCCCTGGCCCAAAGGGGGACAAGGCAGGCGGCGCATGGGCCTCGCCGATGCCCACCACCTCGCCCATTTGGTTGCGTATCAGCACCTCGCGCAGCGGCGGCTCCTTTTGCGTGTGCCAAACCAGGCCAACCAGAAAAATCAGCACCGCAAAAGCCAGCACCACGGCCATCCAGATGCGCAGGTACAGGCGCGAGCCGAGTCGCACGGCAAAAGAGAAACGGGGGTTCATCCCGGCGTTCAGTCTTGCTGCTTGGCAAACACGTAGCCCACACCGCGCACGGTCAGAATGCGGCGCGGGTTCTTCACGTCGTCTTCAATAGCGGCACGAATACGGCCCATGTGCACATCAATGGAGCGGTCAAACGCGTCTAATTCGCGCCCCCGCACCGCCTCCATGATTTGGTCGCGCGTCAGCACGCGCCCGGCCCGCTCGGCGAGGGCCAGTAGCAGGTCAAACTGGTACGAGGTTAAGTCGCAGGGGGTGCCGCGCAAGTTCACTTGGCGCGCGTCACGGTCGATTTCAATGGAGCCAAACCGCAGCAGGTCGGCACGCGAGGGCTCTGCCCGGCCACCACGCCGCAAAATGGCGCGCACGCGGGCCAGCAACTCGCGCGGCTCAAAGGGCTTGGGCAGATAGTCGTCGGCACCCAATTCCAGCCCGATGATGCGATCCAAGGGGTCGCCCTTGGCGGTCAGCATCAGCACGGGCACCCGGGAGTTGGCCGTGCCCATGGAGCGGATGCGCCGACACACGTCTAGCCCGTCCATATCGGGCAGCATCAGATCCAGAATCACCAAATCGGGCCTGCCGTCGCGCACCTGCTCTAAGCCGCTGTTGGCGTCACCCGAATGCTTGAAGTTAAAGCCCGACTGGCTCAAATACTCACCCACCATCTGGGCCAGCCGCGCGTCGTCCTCAATCATCAGCAGCTTAGGGTTCAAGGCCGAAGTGGGGGGGACGGTGACGGTGGCGGCAGCAGCAGTTTGCATCATGATCCTGTGAAAAACACAAAGTGTGATCGTCGGCGGCGGGCACCAAATCCGCTTGTCCCGGCGGTAAAGTTGGGTAAATGAAAACCGACTCCGCTCCTGTCCTCACCGCTTTCAGCCAACTTCCCTCGATGCAGGCCGCGCGGCATGGTCGCGCACCCGCGCTGTGCCAAGACGGCCACACCCTCAGCTACGCCCAGTGGGCGCAGCAGGTGCAGCACATGGCGGCTTGGTTGGCACAAGCCTGGGGCGTGCGTGCCGGTGACCGCGTCGCCTACCTGGGCCTGAACCGCATCGACCAGATCACGCTGCTGTTTGCACTGGCACGCCTGGGCGCCTTGTTGGTGCCGCTCAATTACCGGCTGGCGCGGCCCGAATGCCAAGCCATCCTAGCCGACTGTAAGCCGCATTTGCTGCTGCACGACGCCGAATGGGCGGACGCGGCGCACACGCTGGGCCGCCAAGGCCCCTGGCGCGTGGCGCCATTGGCACAGGGGGCCAGCGCCAGCCACGAACCCCCTTTGCCCGACGAGGCCCGGCCCGACAGCCCCTTGTTGCTGGTCTATACCTCGGGCACCAGTGGCCGCCCCAAAGGCGCGCTGCACACCCAGGCCAATTTGCTGGCCAACATGATGGCTGCGGCGCAGGTGCAGGCGCTCAGCCCCCAAGACCGCGTGCTCACGGTGTTGCCCTTGTTTCATGTGGGCGGCCTTTGTATCCAAACCTTGCCCGCGCTATATGCCGGTGCACAGGTGCATCTGTTGCCGCGCTTTGACGCGCAGACCTGTCTGGCCGCGTTGGCGCGCGAACGCATCACGCTCACCCTGCAAGTTCCGGCCACGCTCAAGGCTTTGAGCGAGCATGCCCACTGGCACAGCACCGACCTGAGCCCGCTGCGGGCGGTATGGGCCGGTTCCAGCCTGTTGCCGGACTCGGTCATTCAGCCCTTTCATGCGCGCGGCATTCCGGTCTGCAACGTCTATGGCAGCACCGAAACCGGGCCGTTTTCGATTGCGCTGCCGCCCGCGCAGGCGATCAGCCACCTGGGCTCGTGTGGCTGGCCCGCGCCAGGGGTGGAGGTGCGTTTGCACCAGGTTGTCAATGGTGTCGGCGAGCTGCTGTTGCGCGGCGCGGCCCTGGTGCAGCGTTACTGGCCAGACCAAGCCGCGCTGGACGACGAGGGGTGGTTTCACTCGGGCGACTTAGGCGTACAAGCTGCCGATGGCAGCTACCGCATCGCAGGCCGTGCCAAAGACATCATCATCTCTGGCGGCGAAAACATCGACCCTTCCGAGCTAGAAAACGTCTTGCTGGCCCAGCCTTCGGTGGCCGAATGCGCGGTGCTGGGTTGGCCCGATGCGCGCTGGGGCGAGGCCGTGTTGGCCCTGGTGGTGCTGCAACCGGGCGCGCGCGCCGACGCAGCGGCCTTGATGGCGCAGGTCACTAGCCGCTTGGCACGCTACAAGCACCCGCGCCGCATCGTGTTCGTGCCGGGCTTACCCAAGACGGCCTTGGGCAAGGTGCAAAAGCACAGCCTGCTCGCAGCCTTGCAAAACCAGGGTTTTAGCTTGTGAGCGCTGGCTTGACCGCCGTCACCCGCGCGGCCAGCGCCACCAGCAGCAGCACCGGCAGCCCCAGCAAGGCAGTGGCGTTGAAAAACATGGCGTAACCAAAAGCGTCCACAAAGTCCCCGGAAAACCCGGCCAACCACTTGGGCGCCAATAACATGATGGAACTGAACAAGGCGTACTGCGTGGCCGAATACTGGATGTTGGTGAGCGCAGACAAATAAGCCACAAAGGCTGCCGACGCAATGCCCGAACTCAGGTTGTCGGCACTAATCACCCACACCAGCGCGGCTAGGTCATGGCCGCGCGTGCCCAGCCAGGCAAACAGCAGATTGCTCGCCGCTGACAGCAGTGCGCCCAGCATCAACACCCGCATCACGCCCACGCGCATGGCCAGCACGCCGCCTACGAAGGCGCCCGCCAGCGTCATCACCACGCCAAACACCTTGCTCACCGCCGCCACCTCGTCTTTGGTGTAACCCATGTCCACATAAAAGGGGTTGGCCATGATGCCCATCACCACGTCGCTGATGCGGTACACCGCCACCAGCGCCAGTACCAACACCGCCTGCCAGCGGTAGCGGCGCACAAACTCGGTAAAGGGCTCCACCAGCACGCTGCGCAGCCATTCGGCGGCACTGCGGCTGGGTGGCAGTTGCAGCCGTGTCGGCTCTGCACTGCACAACACGGTAAGCACACCCGGCAGCATGGAAGCCGCCATCACCAAGTAGGCGAGGCGCCAAGCGGCGGGGTTGTAACCGCTGGCGCCGCCCGCCGCCCGTGCCGCCAGCCACAGCACACCGGCCCCGGCCCAAATCATGGCCAGTCGGTAGCCGGTTTGGTAACAAGCCGCCAGCGCCGCCTGTTTGTGTGCCGGCGCCGATTCGATGCGAAAAGCGTCCAACGCGATGTCTTGCGTAGCCGATGCGAAGGCCACCGCCAGCGCCCACATCACCGTAGGGGCCAGCGCTTGCTGCGGGTCGTTCAAAGCCAGGCCCACCAAGCCCCCCATCACCCCAATTTGGGCCAGCAGCAGCCAACTGCGCCGCCGCCCCAGCCAGCGGTGCAGCAGCGGCAGCGGCAGGCGATCGACCAGCGGCGCCCAGCACCACCGGAAGGCGTAGGCCAGCCCCACCCAAGACAGGTGGCCAATGGTGCTGCGATCCAGCCCGGCCTCGCGCAGCCAAAAACTCAGGCTACCCAGTACCAGCAGCAGCGGCAGCCCCGCAGCAAAACCCAGCGCCAACATGCGCAGGCTGGTGGGCTCGCGGTACACCGCCAGCGTGCTGCGCCATGACGGCACGCGGCTTGGTTCAGAAGAGGCGTTCATGGCGGGAATAATACGCGGCGCACTATCAGGAGTTGGCGATGTTTCGTGAGCACAAAACCCCCGGCTGCAAACCGAATCAACAACGCGCCGCCTGGCCCGGCGCGAGCCCGACCGCGCGCGTAGCATCGGTTGCGGCCGGTGCTCCTGCCGTTTGCACGGCAGGGGGCACGGCGGGCCACCGCCGCGCCAGCGCGCTGTGCAACCAGACGAACAAACCACGCGCCCGCGCGCGGCGCCTGATGCGGGCAGGGGGCCTGATCCTGGCCCTGTTGCTGGGCGGCGCGGCACAGGCGCGCGAGGGGGTGGATGTGGGCCAGGAGTCGGTCTTTACCAAGTTGGTGCCGGCCGCGCAGGTGGAACAGTCGGCGCAGCAGCAGTATCAGCAAATCAAGGAACAGGCAGCCGGCAAACGTGCGCTGGCGCCCCCGGACGATCCGCGGCTGCAACGCCTGCGCCGCATCGCCCAGCGCCTGATTCCCTATGCCTTGCCTTGGAACCCGCGTGCCAAAGACTGGCGCTGGGAGGTCAACCTGATAGGCAGCAACCAAATCAACGCCTTTTGCATGCCGGGCGGCAAGATCGCTTTCTACACCGGCATTTTGGACAAGCTGCAACTCAGCGACGACGAAGTAGCCATGGTCATGGGACATGAAGTGGCCCACGCCTTGCGGGAGCACGCGCGCGAGCGCATGGGTAAAGGCTTCGCAACCAGCGTTGGCGCCACGGCGCTCAGCTACGCCCTGGGCGTCGGCGCTTTAGGCCACCAAGTGATTAGCCAGGGCGCGCAATTTCTTAGCCTCAAGTTCAGCCGCGAAGATGAGACCGAGGCCGACCTGGTGGGCATGGAGCTGGCTGCGCGCGCGGGCTTTGACCCGCGTGCCGGTGTCAGCCTGTGGCAAAAAATGAGCGCCGCCAGCAAAGGCGCGCCGCCCGTTTGGTTTAGCACGCACCCGGCTAGCCAAACCCGCATTGCGGATATTGAAAAGAACCTACCCAAGGTCTTGCCGCTGTACCAGGCGGCAAGCAAATAGCCGGGGGGGGTGGCGCGCGCCCGCGCGCCAAGCCCGTGGTGCCAGCACGCTTACGCGGGGTCGCCCCTCGGGCTACTGCGGATCGCCCATAGGCGTGAGGCCGCTGGCACGGATGGCGGCTGTCGCGGCGTCGGACGCAAGATACCGAATCAAGGCCCGAGCCGCCTCCGGCGCGGCCGATTGGCTGGCCACACCGGCGGCGACCGGCTCACCGGGAATCATGCGTGCTTTGGTCTTCATGGCCTCGGCAATGCCGAGTTTTTGCAACAACTCGGTGCTCACATACACGCCGCTGGCGCTGTCGGAATAAGCCACCGATTGGGCCGCGAGCAGGCCGGCGCGTAGCGCCTCCACGCTGCTTATATGGGGCTGGGGCTGGCCCGCGCGTGCCGCTAGGCCAATCGGTGAGCGCGCCCAGTCCACCCGGCTGCCGGCCTGCACATGGCCACGGCGCAGCATCTCATCGAGCGCATAGCTCACCATGATGCGCACATCGGCCGTTTCGCCGCGCGCCAAGCGCATTGGAATCGACTCCGGTGTCGTGCCCATGGAAGGCCCGGCCACCATGGGCAGGCGGTAGCCACCATGAGCCGCAGGGGATCAACCCCAGTGCCCGCCCGAGCTGGCACGGCCATTGCATGGGGCTTGGATACAAGTTTGAAACCCGAACCCCTGCCGCCTGTTTGCCAACCCATCATGGTGCACATTTCACCGTCTGTTACCGAGCCGCAAAACCTGGCCCCACAGGCCTGGATCACGCGGTTGCAAACACCGCTGGCCGCCAGCGCACCAGGCCCGCTTAGCGGTTTGCTGTGCGCGGTGAAAGACAACATCGACGTAGCCGGTGTGCCCACCACCGCCGCCTGCCCCGCTTTTAGCCGGGTGCCCAGCGCCCATGCCGAAGTGGTGCGCCGCCTGTTGCAAGCGGGCGCTGCGCTAGCGGGCAAAACCAATCTGGATCAGTTTGCCTGTGGCCTGAACGGCACGCGCTCGCCGTATGGCGCAGTGCCCAATGCGTTTGACCCCGCCTACATCAGCGGCGGCTCCAGCGCGGGCTCGGCCTATGTGGTGGCTACCGGCCAGGTGGACTTTGCGCTGGGCACCGATACCGCAGGCTCGGGGCGTGTGCCCGCAGGCTTGAACAACATCGTCGGCCTCAAACCCTCCAAGGGACTTATCAGCGCCTGGGGCGTGGTACCGGCGGCACAAAGTGTGGATTGCGTGTCCATCTTCGCGCGCAGCGTGGGCCTGGCCGCGCAGGTCCTGCAAGTGGCCATGGGGGCGGATGCGCGCGACCCGTATTCGCGCCCGCTCACTTTGCGCGCCCAGCCCTTGCCCAGCGCGTTTCGCTTTGGCGTGCCGCAGCCACTCCCCTTTTTTGGCGACGCGCTGGCGCAGGCCGAATTTGACTTGGCGCGCGCACGCCTGCGCGCGCTGGGTGGCAGCGAGGTGGCGCTAGATTTCACGCCCTTGCAGCAAGTAGCCGCCATGCTGTATGACAGTGCCTTGGTGGCGGAGCGCTATGCCGCCGTGCGCGACTTTTTTGATGCGCATGAAGACCAAGTGATCGAGCCGGTGCGCAGCATCCTGGCCCAGGGCCGCCGCTACAGCGCCGCCGATCTGGTGCAGGCGCAGGTGCAACTACAGGCCCTGGCGCAGCGTGCAGCGCCGCTGTGGCAGCAGATGGATGTGCTGCTGGTGCCCACTGCACCCACCCACTACACCGTGGCCCAGATGCTGGCCGACCCGGTGGAGCTGAACCGGCGCCTAGGCACCTACACCAATTTCGTCAACCTATTGGACTGGGCGGCGCTTTCTGTGCCCAGCTCGCTGCGCGCCGACGGCCTGCCCTTTGGCATCACCCTCATTGGCCCGTGCGGCAGCGACTGGCAACTGGCCGAGTTGGGCCAGCGTTACCACCAGGCCAGCGGCATGCTTCAGGGC
>Ga0136644_10000254_pt1 | contig 41656 bp, 16 predicted proteins | sample C_130820_EF_Meta_FD_94780 | JGI IMG/M metagenome (GOLD analysis project Ga0136644, IMG submission 94780) | Freshwater microbial communities from Lake Croche, Canada to study carbon cycling - C_130820_EF_MetaG (v2) (version 2) | ecosystem: Environmental > Aquatic > Freshwater > Lake | place...
AACAAACAAACGGGAATTCATGGAAACATCGCCTTGTAAAATTGTATCTCCTAATGCATACATATTTCCATTCATAGAAACATCGCCTGATACAAATAGACGTGCATTCATGGAAACATCACCACTCACAAAAAGTCGAGAATTCATAGAAACATCTCCGTTAATGAATAAACGAGAATTCATAGAAACATCCCCTTCTAGTATTGTTTGACCAAGAGTATACATATTTCCATTCAAAGAAACATCGTTTGAAACAAACAAACGAGCACTCATAGAAACGTCAGAAGATACAAACAAACGGGAATTCATGGAAACATCACCACTTACAAAAAGTCGAGAATTCATAGAAACATCGCCTTCTAATATTGTTTCTCCGATTGTATACATATTTCCATTCATGGAAACATCACCACTCACAAAAAGTCTGGAATTCATGGAAACATCGCCTTGTAAAATTGTATCTCCTAATGCATACATATTTCCATTCATAGAAACATCGCCTGATACAAATAGGCGTGCATTCATAGAAACATCGGATGAGATAAACAAGCGAGAGTTCATGGAAACATCTCCGTTAATAAACAAACGAGAATTCATGGAGACATCACCTTCTAATATTGTTTGACCAAGAGTATACATATTTCCATTCAAAGAAACATCGTTAGAAACAAATAAACGTGCGTTCAACGAAACGTCTGAGAAAACAAATAATCTAGAGTTCATGGATACATCGCCACTAACAAACAATCGAGAGTTCATGGAAACATCGCCTTGTAAGATTGTTCTTCCAAATACAAATAGGTTTCCACCATCTGTTACATCGCCTTCCAAAAAGGTTTCTCCTACTACAAATAAGCGTGAATTCATAGAAACATCGCCATTAATAAACAATCGGGAGTTCATAGAAACATCGCCTTGGAGAATAGTGCGCCCAAGTGTATAAACATTTCCATTAGTAGAAACATCGCCGCTAACAAAAAGACGAGCGTTCAAAGAAACATCACTACTAATAAATAAACGGGAATTCATAGAAACGTCACCATTAATAAAAAGGCGAGAATTCATAGAAACATCTCCTTGAAGAATAGTGTCACCAAATACATACATATTAGAATTCATAGAAACATCGCCGCTAACAAACAAACGAGCATTCAAAGATGCATCATAATTAACATTTAATCGTCCATTTAATGACAAATCCTCTGCGATTATTAATGCATAATCCGTTGTAGTAATATTTGTGTAAATAATGCTGGATTGTGTATATTGTTGTACATTTAATCTTCCTACAATAGTAACATCGTTTCCAACAAATAAACGAGCACCTAATGAGACATCGCTGGTTACAAATAAACGAGAATTCATCGAAACATCTCCACTAATAAATAGGCGGGAATTCATGGAAACATCACCCTGTAATACTGATTGTCCTTGTGTATACATATTTCCATTCATAGAAACATCTCCACCTACAAACAATCGAGAATTCATGGATGCATCCTGAGCTACAATCAATCGTGAACTCATGGAAACATCACCTGTAATAAACAATCGAGAACTTACTCCATAATCACCTTGTTGACTAGCACTACCTGTTGTGGTAATTGTGCCATATACAAAGAGGTTCTTATTTATATATAAGTTATTTCCTAATGAAACATCTCCGCCAACAAACAAACGAGCATTCATCGAAACATCCGAAGAAACAAATAATCGGGAATTCATGGAAACATCGCCACTAACAAACAAACGAGAATTCATAGAAACATCTCCTTGTTGTATTGTTCTGCCTAGTGTATACATATTACCATTCATAGAAACGTCTCTGGAAACAAACAGGCGGGCATTCATAGAAACGTCTGACGAAATAAATAAACGAGAGTTCATAGATACGTCTCCGTTTATAAAAAGTCGTGAATTTATGGAAACATCGCCTTGTAAGATTGTTCTGCCAATTGTATATGTATTTGCATTCATAGATACATCTCCACTCACAAAAAGTCGAGCATTCATGGAGACATCGCTTGATACAAACAATCGGGAGTTCATCGAAACATCGCTGTTAACAAACAAACGAGAGTTCATAGAGACATCACCTTGTAAGATTGTTCTTCCAAGTGTGTACATATTTCCATTTGCTGATATGTCGCCGGAAACAAATAAACGAGCATTCATCGAAACATCCGATGAAACAAATAGGCGAGAGTTAACCGAAACATCACCGTTAATAAACATGCGGGAATTAATCGAAACATCACCTTGCAAGATGGTTCTTCCAAGTGTGTACATGTTTCCGTTTGCTGATATGTCTTTGGATACGAATAAACGAGCATTCATAGAAACATCGCTTGATACAAACAAGCGAGAGCTCATCGAAACATCTCCGTTAATAAATAAACGAGAATTCAAGGAAACATCGCCTTGTAAAATTGTTCTACCAAGAGTATACATGTTTCCGTTCAAAGAAACATCCGATGAGACGAACAAACGAGCATTCATCGAAACATCCGATGATACAAACAAACGAGAATTCAAGGAAACATCACCACCGACAAACAAACGAGAATTCATAGAGACATCGCCTTGTAAGATTGATCTTCCTAATGTATATGAGTTTGCATTCATGGAAACTTCTCCAGAAACAAACAATCGAGCACTCATAGAAGCATCGGAGTATACAAACAAACGGGAATTCATGGAAACATCGCCACTAACAAAAAGGCGAGAATTTATGGAAACGTCGCCTTGCAAGATTGTTCTACCAAGAGTATACATGTTTCCGTTCAAAGAAACATCCGATGAAATGAACAAACGAGCATTCATGGAAACATCCGATGATACAAACAAACGAGAATTCATCGATACATCACCATTAACAAAAAGACGTGAGTTCATGGAAACATCGCCTTGTAGAATAGTGCGTCCGAGTGTATATATGTTTCCGTTCAAAGAAATATCCGATGAAACGAACAAACGAGCATTCATAGAAACATCCGATGATATAAACAAACGGGAATTCATGGAAACATCACCATTAACAAACAAACGTGAGTTCATAGAAACATCGCCTTGTAAAATTGATCTTCCTAGTGTATATGCATTCGCATTCAAGGAAACGTCGCTTGATACAAATAAACGGGCGTTCATAGAAACATCGCTATTGATAAAAAGTCGAGAATTCAAGGAAACATCGCCATTTATAAAAACACGAGAGTTTAAAGAAACATCTCCTTGTAAGATTGTTCTGCCAAATGTATACATATTTCCGTTCAAAGAAACATCGCTTGAAACAAATAAACGGGCGTTCATAGAAACATCAGAAGATATAAACAAACGAGAGTTCATGGAAACATCGCCATTAATAAAAAGACGGGAATTCATAGAAACATCTCCTTCAAGGATTGTGCCACCTAGTGTGTACATGTTTCCATTCAAGGAAACATCACTTGAAACAAATAAACGTGCACTCATAGAAACGTCGGAGGAAACAAATAAACGTGAGTTTATAGAGACATCTCCTTGAATAAAAAGACGGGAATTCATAGAAACATCTCCTTGAAGAATAGTGCGACCTAATGTGTAGATATTTCCGTTCATAGAAACATCAGAAGAAACAAATAAGCGAGCATTCATAGAAACATCTGAAGAAACAAACAAACGGGAATTTATAGAAACGTCACCATTAATGAAAAGGCGAGAATTCAACGAGACATCACCTTGTAGAATACTTCGTCCTAATGTATACGTGTTCGAATTCATAGAAACATCGCCGCTAATAAATAAACGGGCATTTAAAGAAGCATCATAATTAACATTCAAGCGTCCATTTAATGACAAATCTTCGGCAACTATTAGTGTATAATCGGTTGTAGTAACATTTGTATAAATGATACTCGATTGAGTATATTGTTGGACATTTAATCTTCCTGATATTGTAACATCCTTTCCAACAAATAAATTTGACCCGAATGATACGTCGCTAACAACAAACAGTCTGGAATTCATGGAAACGTCGCCATTAATGAAAAGACGAGAATTCATGGAAACATCTCCTTGAAGAATACTTTGACCAAGTATATACATATTTCTATTCATGGAAACATCAGAAGAAACGAATAGGCGTTCTCCTAACGAAACATCACTACTTACAAAAAGGCGTGAGTTCATGGATACATCTCCATTAATAAATAAACGAGAGTTCATAGAAACATCTCCTTTTTGGATAGTGTCACCTAATGTTGTTACCGTTCTATTAATAGTAACATTATTATTTACATATAAATTATTTCCTAATGAAACATCGCCGCCAATAAATAAACGAGCGTTCATAGAAACATCAGAAGAAACAAACAACCGGGAGTTCATGGAAACATCACCGCTAACAAAAAGACGAGAATTTATGGAAATATCGCCTTGTTGAATAGTGCGTCCTAATATGTAACTATTTGCATTTATCGAAACATCGTTGCTAATAAAAAGACGAGCATCTATAGAAACATCAGAGGATACAAACAATCGGGAATTCATGGAGACATCTCCATTAATAAACAAACGAGAATTCATCGAAACATCGCCTTGAAGAATACTACGTCCTAATGTATATGTATTTGCATTCATCGAAACATCGCCGCTAACAAAAATACGAGCATTCAAGGAAACATCGCCGCTAACAAATAAACGGGAATTCATGGAAACATCGCCTTGAAGAATACTACGTCCTAATGTATATGTATTTGCATTCATAGAAACGTCACCACTTATAAAAAGACGTTTATTTATGGAGACATCCGAAGATACAAACAAACGTGAGTTTATTGAGACATCTCCGTTAACAAATAAACGGGAGTTCATGGAAACATCGCCTTGAAGAATACTTCCTCCTAATGTATATGTGTTTGCGTTCATAGAAACATCACCGCTAACAAAAAGACGCGCATTTAATGAAACATCCGAGGAAACAAATAAGCGGGAATTCATGGAAACATCTCCACTAACAAACAAAGACGAATTTATGGAAACATCGCCTTGTAAAATCGTTGTACCAAGTGTATACATATTTCCATTTATGGAAACATCGCTACTTATAAAAACGCGAGAATTCAAAGAAACATCTCCTGAAACAAATAGACGTGAATTCATAGAAACATCGCCTTGTAATATTGTTCTACCAAGTGTATACATATTTCCATTTAAGGAAACATCCGATGAAACAAATAAACGGGCGTTCATAGAAACATCGGATGAAACAAACAAACGAGAACTCATGGAAACATCACCATTAACAAAAAGACGTGAATTCATAGATACGTCTCCTTGTAAAATTGTTCTTCCAAGTGTGTAGGTATTTCCATTCATAGAAACATCGGAAGAAACAAATAAACGGGCGTTCATAGAAACATCTGATGAAACAAACAAACGAGAGTTCATAGAAACATCGCCGTTAATGAATAATCTGGAGTTCATAGAGGAATCGCCTTGTAAGATTGTTCTTCCAAGTGTGTACATATTTCCATTCAAGGAAACATCAGAAGATACAAATAAACGGGCGTTCATCGAAACATCTGACGAAACAAACAAACGAGAATTCATGGAAACGTCGCCGTTAATAAAAAGACGAGAATTCATAGAAACATCGCCTTGTAATATTGTTTTACCAAGAGCATACATATTTCCGTTCAAAGAAACATCAGAAGAAACAAATAAACGAGCATTCATCGAAACATCGGATAATACAAATAAGCGGGAGTTCATAGAAACATCTCCACTTACAAAAAGACGAGAATTCATCGAAACATCGCCTTGAAGAATACTGCGCCCAAGTGTATACATATTTCCATTCAAAGAAATATCAGAAGATACAAATAAACGAGCGTTCATGGAAACATCCGATGAAACAAACAAACGAGAATTCATGGAAACGTCGCCGTTAACAAAAAGACGAGAATTCATCGAAACATCTCCTTGTAAGATTGTTCTTCCGACTGTGTACATATTACCATTTAAAGAAACATCTGAAGATACAAATAAACGAGCGTTCATCGAAACATCTGACGAAACAAACAAACGAGAATTCATGGAAACATCTCCATTAATAAAAAGACGAGAATTCATAGAAACATCACCTTGAATAATACTGTGGCCTAGTGTGTACATGTTTCCGTTTAAAGAAACATCAGAAGAAACAAACAATCGTGAATTCAAGGAAACATCTCCACTAACAAAAATACGAGAATTCATGGAAACATCGCCTTGTAGAATTGTTCTTCCCAATATGTATGCGTTAGCATTTATAGAAACATCGCCGCCAACAAACAAGCGATCATTCATCGAGACATCGCTTCTAACAAAAAGACGAGAATTCATCGAAACATCGCCGTTGATAAACAGTCGGGAATTCATAGAAACATCGCCTTCTAATATTGTTCTTCCGAGCGTATAAAGATTTCCATTCATGGAAACATCGCCAGAAACAAACAAACGGGCATTTAAAGAAGCATCATAATTAACATTTAATCTACCATTTAAAGACAAATCCTCGGCTATAATTAATGTATATTGTGTACTGCTTACATTTGTATAAATAATATTAGATTGTGTATATTGTTGTACATTTAATCTTCCTGTAATTATAACATCGTCTCCAACAAATAACCGACCTCCTAATGATACATCGCTTCTAATAAAAAGGCGTGAATTCATAGAAACGTCACCGCCAACAAAAAGACTCGAATTCATAGAAACGTCGCCTTGCAAAATTGTTGTTCCACGCGTATAAAAATTTCCATTCAAAGAAACATCTGATGAAACAAATAAACGAGCATCCATCGAAACATCTGAAGACACAAACAATCTTGAGTTCATAGAAACATCTCCGTTAATGAATAAACGAGAATTCATAGAAACATCACCTTGAAGAATAGTTTGCCCAAGTGTGTACATATTTCTATTTATGGAAACATCCCCTGAAATAAATAAACGGGCGTTCATGGAAACATCTGAAGCTACAAATAATCTTGAGTTCATAGAAACATCTCCATTAACAAAAAGACGTGAATTCAAGGAAACATCGCCTTGCAAAATTGTGCGTCCAAGTGTATAGTTATTACCATTCATAGAAACATCCCCTGAAATAAATAAACGTTTATTCATGGAAACATCACTACTTATAAAAAGTCGTGAATTCATGGAAACATCACCATTAATAAATAATCGGGAATTTATAGAAACATCCCCTTGCAAAATGGTTTGACCAAGTGCATACATATTTCCATTCATAGAAACATCGCCAGATATAAATAGGCGTGCATTCATAGAAACATCGGATGATACAAATAAGCGTGAATTCATGGAAACATCGCCATGAATAAAAAGTCGGGAATTCATGGAAACATCGCCTTGTAAAATGGTTTGACCAAGTGTGTACATATTTCCATTCAAGGAAACATCACTTGAAACAAATAAACGAGCATTTATCGATACATCGGATGAAATAAACAAGCGAGAATTCATGGAAACGTCACCACTAACAAAAAGACGGGAGTTCATGGAAACATCGCCTTGTAAAATTGTTCGGCCAAGTGTGTAATTATTTCCGTTTATAGAGACATCACTTGATATAAATAAACGAGAATTCATAGAGACATCGCCGCTTACAAACAAACGTGAGTTTATAGAAACATCACCTTGTAAAATAGTTCGACCAAGGGTGTACATATTTCCGTTTGTAGAAACATCTCCGCTAACAAAAAGCCGAGCATTCATCGAAACGTCGCTGTTAATAAAAAGACGTGAATTCATGGAAACATCTCCTTGTAAGATTGTGCGACCAAGTGTGTACATATTTCCATTTGTAGAAACATCTCCGCTAACAAAAAGCCGGGCATTCATCGAAACGTCGCTACTGATAAAAAGACGGGAATTCATAGAAATATCGCCATTTACAAATAAACGGGAGTTCATAGAAATATCGCCTTGTAAAATAGTGCGACCAAGTGTGTAATTATTTCCATTTGAAGAAACATCACCGCTAATAAAAAGACGCGCATCCATCGAAACATCAGAAGAAACAAACAAACGAGAATTCATGGAAACATCGCCACTTATAAATAAACGGGAATTTATTGAAACATCTCCTTGAAGAATACTTCGTCCAAGTGTATACATATTTCCATTCATAGAAACATCGTTGCTAATAAAAAGACGAGAATTCATAGAAACATCGCCACTAATAAAAAGACGTGAGTTCATAGAAACATCGCCTTGAAGAATAGTACGACCAAGTGTGTAATTATTTCCATTTATGGAAACGTCGCCACCCAAAAACAAACGAGCGTTCATGGAAACATCCGATGAAACAAACAATCGTGAATTCAAAGAAACATCACCACTAATAAAAAGACGTGAGTTCATAGAAACATCGCCTTGAATAATAGAACGCCCAAGTGTGTAATTATTTCCATTCATAGAAATATCGCCTCCCAAAAACAAACGAGCGTTCATTGAAACATCAGATGAAACAAACAAACGGGAGTTCATAGAAACATCTCCGCTTACAAACAATCGGGAATTCATAGAAACATCTCCTTGTTGTATTGTTCTTCCAAGTGTGTAATTATTACCATTCATAGATAAATCACCGCTTATAAATAAACGAGAATTCATCGAAACATCACCGCTAACAAAAAGACGGGAATTCATAGAGACATCTCCTTGTAAAATAGTGCGACCTAATGTATATGTATTTGCATTCATAGAAACATCGCCACTAATGAAAAGACGTGCGCTCATAGAAACATCTGAAGATACAAATAAACGAGAATTCATAGACACATCGCCACCAACAAACATACGAGAATTCATAGATATATCTCCTTGTAAAATTGTTCTTCCAAGTGTGTAATTATTACCATTTACAGAAACATCACTACTAACGAAAAGGCGAGAATTTAAAGAAACGTCACCGCCAACAAACAATCTGGTGTTCATAGAAACATCGCCTTGAAGAACAGTACGACCAAGTATATAATTGTTACCATTCATAGAGACATCTCCGTTAATAAAAAGACGGGCGTTCATGGAAACATCCGAAGATACAAATAAACGGGAATTCATCGAAACGTCGCCATTTATAAAAACACGGGAATTCATCGATACATCACCTTGTTGGATTGTTTTTCCAAGGACATATGCATTTCTATTTATAGAAATATCACCACCTATAAAAACACGAGAATTCATCGAAACATCACTACTAACAAATAGACGTGAATTCATGGAAACATCACCACTTACAAATAATCTGGAATTCATGGAAACATCACCTTGCTGAATTGATCTTCCAAGAATATAGTTATTTCCACTCATAGAAACATCGGATGAAACAAATAACCGCGCATTTGTCGAAATATCACTTGTTACATACAAACGTGAACTTACTGTATAATCACCAGATTGTGTAGAAGAACCGGTTGTAGTTACACTTCCAGAGATGACAATATTTTTATTTATATATAAATTTCCACCTAATGCTATATCGTTACTTACGAAAAGACGTGAATTCATGGAGACATCTCCGTCAATAACTAATCTGGAATTCATCGAAACATCTCCTTGAAGAATACTTTGACCAAGTGTGTATGTGTTTCCGTTCATAGAGACATCTCCCGAAACAAAGAGACGAGCATTCATGGAAACATCACTACTGACAAAAAGACGAGAGTTCATGGAAACATCGCCATTCACAAAAAGTCGGGAATTCACGGAAACATCGCCTTGAAGAATAGTTTGACCAAGTGTGTATGTATTTGCGTTCATGGAAACATCGCCACTAACAAATAAACGAGAATTCAAAGATGCATCATAATTAACATTCAAACGTCCATTTAATGATAAATCTTCAGCAATTATTAATGTATAATCGGTTGTACTAACATTCGTGTAAATAATACTGGATTGTGTATATTGTTCTACATTTAATCTACCAACGATTGTTACATCATTTCCAACAAATAAACGAGAACCTAATGAAACATCGCTACTAACAAATAAGCGCGAATTCATAGATACATCTCCGTTAATAAATAAACGAGAATTTATAGAAACGTCACCTTGAAGAATAGTTTGTCCAAGTGTGTATGAATTTGCATTCATAGAGATATCTCCATTAATAAAAAGACGGGCATTCATGGAGACATCGGATGAAACAAATAGACGAGAATTCAAGGAAACATCGCCATTAATAAAAAGGCGGGAGTTCATAGAAACATCGCCATGTTGTATGGTTGAACCTAATACAAATAAATTTCCGCCATCTGTTACATCTCCTTCCAAAAAGGTTTCGTCAGTTACATGTAAACGTGAGTTAATGAATACGTTATCACTTACAAATAATCTAGAATTCATCGAAACATCTCCTGAAACGAAAAGACGTGAATTCATCGAAACATCTCCTTGAATGATACTTTGACCAAGTGTGTATGTATTTCCATTCATAGAAACATCTCCTGAAACAAAGAGACGGGCATTCATAGAAACATCGGACGAAACAAATAATCGGGAATTCATGGAAACATCGCCATTAACAAATAATTGTGAATTCATCGAAACATCTCCTTGAAGGATACTTTGACCAAGTGTGTATGTATTTCCATTCATAGAAACATCTCCTGAAACGAAGAGACGGGCATTCATAGAGACATCGGAAGAAATAAATAATCTAGAATTCATCGAAACGTCGCCGTTAATAAAGAGGCTGGAATTCATAGAAACATCACCTTGCATTATTGTTGTACCCTGCATGTACATAGATCCATTTATAGAAACATCACTTGATACAAACAATCTGGAATTCATAGAAACATCACCGCTTACGAATAATCTAGAATTTAATCCATAATCACCTTGTTGACTAGCAGTACCGGTTGTAGTAATTGTCCCATACACAAAGAGATTCTTATTTATATATAGGTTATTTCCTAATGAGACATCGCCTCCAACAAATAAACGAGCATTCATCGAGACATCTGATGAAACAAATAAACGAGAATTCATAGAAACATCTCCATTAACAAAGAGACGAGAATTCATAGAAACGTCGCCTTGAAGAATTGTGCGACCAAGTGTATACATATTTCCATTCATAGATACATCTCTGGAAATAAATAAACGAGCATTCATAGAGACATCAGATGAGATAAATAAACGTGAATTCATGGAAACATCGCCATTAATAAATAAACGAGAATTCATAGAAACATCACCTTGAAGAATTGTTCTACCAACTGTATACATATTTCCGTTTATAGATACGTCTCTAGCTACAAATAGACGAGCATTCATCGAAACATCTGATGAAACAAATAAACGAGAATTCATAGAAACGTCTCCATTAATAAAGAGACGAGAATTCATAGAAACATCGCCTTGAAGAATTGTGCGACCAAGTGTATACATATTTGCGTTTATAGAAACATCTCCACTTATAAAAACGCGAGCGTTCATAGAAACGTCTGATGATACAAACAATCTGGAATTTATGGAAACATCGCCATTTATAAACAAACGAGAGTTTACAGAAACATCACCTTGAAGAATTGTGCGCCCTAACGTATATGTATTTGCGTTCATGGAAACATCGCCACTAATGAAAACGCGCGAATTCATGGAAACATCTGAGGAAACAAACAATCTAGAACTCATAGAAACATCGCCATTAATAAAGAGACGAGAATTTATAGAAACATCACCTTGAAGAATTGTGCGACCAAGTGTATACACATTAGCGTTCATAGAAACATCTCCACCTATAAAAACACGAGCATTCATAGAAACATCAGAAGATACAAATAATCTGGAATTCATAGAAACATCGCCGCTCAAAAAAAGGCGAGAGTTAATTGAAACATCTCCTTGTAATATTGTTCTTCCAAGTATGTAGGTATTTGCGTTCATAGAGACGTCTCCGCTCACGAAAACACGTGCGTTCATGGAAACGTCGCTATTAATAAATAAACGAGAATTCATGGAAACATCGCCGCTCACAAAAAGACGAGAGTTCATAGAAACATCACCCTGAAGAATTGTACGACCAAGTGTATAATTATTTCCGTTCATAGAAACATCGCTACTAATAAAAAGGCGGGAATTCAACGAAACATCGCTGCTAACAAATAAACGAGAGTTTATTGAGACATCTCCTTGGAGAATTGTTCTTCCAAGTATGTATGTATTTGCGTTTATAGAAACATCTCCGCTAATAAAAACACGAGCATTCATGGAAACATCGCTGCTTATAAACAAACGGGAATTCATAGAAACATCTCCGCTTACAAACAAACGAGAATTCATGGAAACATCACCTTGCAAAATTGTACGACCTAATGTATAGTTATTTCCATTCATGGAAACATCACCGCTAATGAAAACACGATTATTCATAGAAACATCAGAAGATACAAACAAACGTGAGTTCATAGAAACATCCCCGCTAATAAAAAGTCGAGAATTCATGGAAACATCGCCTTGAAGAATTGTACTACCAAGTGTATAATTATTTCCGTTCATCGAAACATCACCGCTAATAAAAACTCGAGAATTTATAGAAACGTCTGAAGATACAAACAATCGAGAGTTCAAAGAAACATCACCGCTAATGAAAACTCGAGAATTTATCGATACATCTCCTTGCATTACTGTTTTACCAAGTGTATACATATTTCCATTCATAGAAACATCTCCGCTAATGAAAAGACGAGCATTCATGGAAACATCGCTACTAATAAATAAACGAGAATTCATAGAGACATCACCACCAACAAATAGTCTTGTGTTCATAGAAACATCGCCTTGTAAAATAGTTTTTCCTAGGGTATATGTATTTGCGTTCATCGAAACATCGCCGCTAACAAATAGGCGTGAATTTAAAGATGCATCATAATTAACATTTAAACGTCCATTTAGTGATAAATCTTCGGCAATTATTAATGTATAATCGGTTGTGTTAATATTTGTGTAAATAATGCTGGATTCTGTATATTCTTGAACGCTTAATCTTCCTACTATTGTAACATCATTTCCAACAAATAAACGGGCACCTAATGAAACATCGCTAGTTACAAAAAGACGAGAATTCATAGAAACATCACCGTTGATAAATAAACGTGAATTTATAGAAACATCGCCTTGTAAAATTGTGCGTCCTAATGTATAATTGTTTCCATTCATAGAGACATCGCTTGAAATAAATAAACGTTCTCCTAATGAAACATCATTAGTGACAAAAAGACGAGAATTCATAGAAACATCGCCGCTAATAAACAAACGGGAATTCATGGAAACATCACCTTGCAAAATTGTGCGTCCTAATATGTAATTGTTTCCATTTAATGAAACATCGCCAGAAACAAATAATCGTTTTCCTAATGAAACATCACTAGTTATAAAAAGACGGGAATTCATAGAAACATCACCGCCTACAAAAAGTCGAGAATTCATAGAAACATCGCCTTGCAAAACAGTTGTTCCAAGAGTATACATATTTCCATTTAATGAAACATCATTTGAAACAAATAAACGTGCATTCATAGATACATCTAATGCAACAAACAAACGAGAGTTCATAGAGACATCACCTGTTACAAAAAGGCGGGAATTCATAGAAACATCACCTTGTAAAATTGTTTTGCCAAGTGCATACATATTTCCATTCAAGGAAACATCGCTTGTAACAAAAAGACGTGAATTCATAGAAACATCTCCCTTTACCAATAGTTTAGAACCAATAGTAAAATCGCCCTCTTGACTTGATGAAGAACCCTTTGTTGTAATAGCACCCAAAATAATCAAATTCTTTTCTATAAAAACGCTATCTCCAATATAGAGGTTTGAATTCATGGAAACATCATTATTTACAAACAAACGAGAATTCATAGAAACATCGCCACCAACAAAAAGATTAGAGTTCATAGAAACATCGCCTTGTAATACAGAATTGCCTTGTGTGAACATGTTTCCATTCATAGAAACGTCCCCGCTAACAAAAAGACGAGAACCTAATGAAACATCGCTACCAACAAAAAGACGGGAATTCATAGAGACATCACCATTTACAAAAAGACGGGAATTCATGGAGACATCGCCTTCTAGAACAGTTTGGCCTTGTGTATACATATTTGCATTCATAGAAACGTCACCACTAACAAAAAGACGAGCATTTAATGAAACATCACTACTGATGAAAAGACGGGAATTCATGGAAACGTCGCCATTAATAAACAAGCGAGAGTTTATAGAAACATCGCCTTGTAATGTAGTAGAACCCAATACAAATAAATTTCCACCATCGGTGACATCGCCTTGCAAATATGTTTCTCCTACTACAAATAATCTGGAATTCATATCTACATCACCACTTACAAAAAGGAGCGAATTCATGGAGACATCTCCTTGTAATATGGTTTTACCATATGTATACATATTTCCATTCATGGAAACATCGCCACTAACAAAAACACGGGCACCTAATGAAACATCGCTACTGACAAAAAGACGGGAATTCATCGAGACATCGCCGTTTACAAAAAGACGCGAATTCATGGAAACATCGCCTTCTAAAATTGTGCGTCCTGATGCATATAAATTGCTGTTTAAAGAAACATCACCGCTAACAAAAATACGGGAATTCATGGAAACATCGCCTTGTAAGATACTTCTTCCAGATGTATACATATTTCCATTTATGGAAACATCCGAAGAAACAAATAAGCGGGCATTCATGGAGACATCTGAATATACAAATAGGCGAGAGTTCATAGAGACGTCACCGTTAATAAACAAGCGAGAGTTAATAGAAACATCGCCTTGTTGAATAGTTCTTCCTGATATATATATGTTACTGTTAATAGAAACATCGGAGGAAACAAATAATCTGGCACCTAATGAAACATCGCTGCTAATAAAGAGACGTGAATTCATGGAGACATCACCGCTAACAAACAATCTTGAATTCATGGAAACATCGCCTTGTTGAATTGTGCGTCCAAATGCATATAAATTGCTATTCAAAGAAACATCGCCGCTAACAAAAACACGAGAATTCATGGAAACATCGCCTTGTAAAATGGTTCTTCCAGATGTATACATATTTCCATTCATGGAAACATCCGAAGAAACAAATAAGCGGGCATTCATAGAGACATCACTACTAACAAAAAGACGGGAATTCATAGAGACATCACCACTTACAAATAATCTGGAATTCATGGAAACATCGCCTTGCTGAATTGTTCTTCCGAATGTGTATGTATTTGCGTTAATAGAAACATCAGATGCAACAAATAATCGAGAGCCTAATGAAACGTCACTACTAACAAAAAGACGAGAATTCATCGAAACATCGCCATTTACAAAAAGGCGAGAATTCAAGGAGACATCGCCTTGCTGAATTGTACGACCTAATGTATATGTATTTGCGTTGATAGAAACGTCTCCTAAAACAAAAAGACGAGCATTCATAGAAACGTCGCTACTAATGAATAGGCGTCCATTTAATGAAATATCTTCTGCAATTATTAGTGAATAATTTGTTGTGCTGACGTTTGTATAAATAACATTTGATTGTGTATACTCTTGAACATTTAATCTTCCTACAATTGTTACATCATTTCCAACAAATAAACGAGCGCCTAATGAAACATCGCTGCTAACAAAAAGACGAGAATTCATAGAGACATCACCATTTACAAAAAGACGAGAATTCATGGAGACATCGCCTTGAATGATACTTTGACCAAGTGTGTATGTGTTTGCGTTCATGGAAACATCACCGCTTACAAAAAGACGAGCGTTCATAGAAACGTCGCTACTAATGAACAGACGGGAATTCATGGAAACGTCACCGCTAACAAACAATCTTGAATTCATGGAAACGTCGCCTTGTAAAATTGTTCGTCCTAACGTGTATATGTTTGCATTCATAGAAACATCTCCACTTACAAAAACACGAGCGTTCATGGAAACGTCGCTACTAATGAAAAGACGGGAACCCATGGAAACATCGCCATTTACAAACAATCTTGAATTCATAGAGACATCTCCTTGCAATATTGTTCTTCCGAATGTATATGTGTTTGCATTCATGGAAACATCACCGTTTACAAAAAGACGAGCATTCATAGAAACGTCGCTACTAATGAAAAGACGGGAGCCCATCGAAACATCGCCGTTAATGAAAAGACGAGAATTCATAGAAACATCGCCTTGTAAAATGGTTTTGCCTAATATGTATGCATTTGCATTCATGGAAACATCGCCGCTTACAAAAACACGAGAATTCATAGAAACATCTGAGGATACAAACAAACGAGAGTTCATGGAAACATCTCCGCTAACAAAAAGGCTTGAATTTATCGAAACATCGCCTTGTAAAATTGTACTGCCTAATATGTATGCATTTGCATTCATGGAAACGTCGCCGCTTACAAAAAGGCGAGCATTCATAGAAACATCAGAGGATATAAACAAACGAGAAGTCATGGAGACATCGCCACTAACAAACAAACGGGAATTCATGGAAACGTCTCCTTGTAAAATTGTTCTTCCGAGTGTATATGTGTTCGCATTCATAGAAACATCGCCGCTAATAAAAACACGAGAATTCATGGAAACATCGCTACTTATAAAAAGACGGGAGCCCATGGAAACATCGCCGCTAACAAATAATCTTGAATTCATGGAAACATCACCTTGTAAAATACTACGCCCTAATGTATATGTGTTTGCATTCATAGAAACATCGCCGCTTATGAAGACACGCGCATTTATAGAAACATCTGATGAAACAAATAAACGAGAATTCATGGAAACATCGCCACTAACAAAAAGACGAGAGTTCATAGACACATCACCTTGTAAAATACTACGCCCAAGTGTATATGTGTTTGCATTCATCGAAACGTCGCCGCTAATAAAAACACGAGAATTCATGGAAACATCGCTACTTATAAAAAGACGGGAGCCCATGGAAACATCGCCACTAACAAAAAGGCGAGAATTCATGGAAACATCGCCTTGTAAAATTGTTCTTCCTAGGGTATATGTGTTTGCATTCATGGAAACGTCGCCGCTGATAAACACACGAGAATTCATGGAAACATCGCTACTTATAAAAAGACGGGAGCCCATGGAAACATCGCCGCTAATAAAAACACGAGAATTCATAGAAACATCTCCTTGTAAAATGGTATTACCTAATATGTATGCATTTGAATTCATGGAAACATCGCCGCTTACAAAAACACGAGAGTTCATAGAAACATCGCTACTTATAAACAAACGAGAGCCCATAGAAACATCTCCGCTTACAAAAAGTCGAGAATTCATAGAAACATCTCCTTGAAGAATGGATTTTCCAAGTGTATACATATTTCCATTTGTAGATACATCTCCACTTATGAAAAGACGAGCGTTCATGGAAACATCGCTACTTATGAAAAGACGAGAACCCATAGACACGTCGCCACCAACAAATAGACGAGAATTCACGGAGACATCGCCTTGCAAAATCGTGCGTCCAAGTGTATACATATTTCCATTTGTAGATACATCTCCACTTATGAAAAGTCGAGCATTCATAGAAACATCGCCGCCCACAAAAAGGCGAGAATTCATAGAAACATCGCCTTGTAGAATTGTTCTACCTAACGTGTATACATTTCCATTTGTCGATAGATCTCCACTTATAAAGAGGCGAGCATTCATAGAAACATCGCTATTTATGAAAAGGCGGGAATTAAAAGAAACATCACCACTAACAAACAGACGCGAATTCACGGAAACGTCGCCTTGTAAAATTGTTCTACCTAACGTATATACGTTTCCATTTGTCGATAGATCTCCACTTATAAAAAGACGTGCGTTCATGGAAACATCGCTACTTATAAAAAGACGAGATCCCATAGAAACATCTCCATTTATAAACAAACGAGAATTCATCGATGTATCACCTTGCAAAATGGTTTTACCCAAAGTATACAAGTTTTTGTTCAAGGAAACATCCGATGAAACAAATAATCGGGCATTTAATGATGCATCATAATTAACATTCAAACGCCCGTTTAATGATAAATCCTCGGCAATTATTAAAGTGTATTGTGATGTTGTTACATTTGTGTATATAATGTTAGATTGTGTATACTCTTGTACATTTAATCTACCAATAATTGTAACATCATTTCCAACAAATAAACGAGCACCTAACGAAACATCGCTAGTAACAAACAGGCGAGAATTTATGGAAACGTCGCCATTAATAAAGAGGTTAGAATTCATAGAAACATCTCCTTGTAAAATAGTTTTTCCAAGTGTGTACATATTACCATTTATTGAAACGTCGTTGGAAACAAAAAGCCTAGAATTCATGGAAACATCGCCTTGCAAAACTGTTAATCCAGATGTATACATATTTCCATTCATAGAAACATCTCCGCTTACAAATAAACGACGACCTAATGAAACGTCACTTGTAACAAACAAACGAGAGTTCATAGAAACATCACCATTTACAAACAATTTAGAATTCATAGAAACGTCACCATTAAGAACTGTATTTAAATTTACATAATTATTTCCACCTATGTTGCTATCACCAGATACAATCAATTGATTTAAATAACTCGTTCCACTTACATAAGCATCACTATTCATGTAAGAAATTCCATCTGTTGTGGAGCTATTATAAACGTGAGAATTACCAGATATAAATAATTCACCTTGACCAGTTATGTCAGCACCCACACCTAAACTATTACTAATATTTGCTGCATTATTTACATTTAAATCACCACCTACAGTTGCATTAGAAACTGTAGTTAATTCAAAAAATGTAACAGTACTATTTTTATTTAATTCTTGATCCGCGGGTGGTCCAGTAGGACCTTGAATACCTTGAGCACCGGTATAACCTGTAACACCTGTATAACCTGTATAACCGGTATAACCTGTTGAACCTGTTCTACCAGTATAACCTGTGGAACCTGTGAATCCTGTATGACCTGTATAACCAGTAGAACCTGTTACTCCCGTATAACCTGTGTAACCTATATCTCCTTGGGCTCCTGTATTAGCAGCTGTTCCTGCTTGCCCTTGTCTACCCTGTGCTCCTTGAGCACCAGTTCTACCTTGTGCTCCTGTATTATTAGCTGAACCAGGTGAACCTTGAGCACCTGTATAACCTGTATAACCGGTTGGTCCTGTAACACCTGTGTAACCTGTAGAACCTGTAGAACCTGTATAACCTGTAGAACCTGTTGATCCTGTAGAACCTGTTGATCCTGTTGATCCTGTAAAACCTTGTGTACCTGTATAACCTGTTGAACCTGTTGAACCTGTATAACCTGTTGAACCGGTTGAACCGGTAACGCCTTGGGCACCGGTATAACCTGTATACCCTGTATAACCTGTAGAACCAGTTGAACCAGTTGAACCTGTAACTCCTTGTGCTCCAGTATAACCTGTTGAACCAGTAACACCAGTATAACCTGTTGACCCTGTAACACCAGTATAACCGGTTGAACCTGTAACTCCTTGTGCACCTTTGTCACCTTGAATACCAGTATAACCGGTCGACCCTGTGTATCCGGTGTAACCGGTTGAACCAGTAACACCTTGTGAACCTGTATCTCCTTGAATACCTGTGTAACCTGTAGATCCCGTATAACCTGTGTATCCAGTTGAACCAGTTACTCCTTGTGCACCAGTATAACCTGTAGATCCTGTGTAACCTGTCGAACCGGTCGAACCTGTAAATCCTTGTACACCAGTATACCCTGTTGATCCTGTGTAACCTGTCGAACCAGTCGAACCTGTAAATCCTTGTGCACCAATATAACCTTGACTTCCTGTGTAACCGGTTGAACCTGTGTAACCGGTTGAACCTGTAACACCTGTATCACCTTGACTACCAGTATACCCTGTTGAACCCGTATACCCTGTTGAACCCGTATACCCTGTTGTGCCTGTTACTCCTTGTGCACCGGTATACCCTGTTGAACCTGTGTAACCGGTTGTACCTGTAAAGCCTCTTGATCCTTGTACTCCTGTAAAACCTCTACTTCCAGTATAACCGGTTGAACCGGTGTAACCGGTTGAACCTGTTACACCTATGTCACCTTGGCTTCCTGTATAACCTGTTGAACCAGTATAACCGGTTGAACCTGTATAACCGGTTGAACCTGTTACACCTGTATTGCCTTGACTTCCTGTGTAACCTGTGGAACCTGTATAGCCGGTTGAACCTGTTACACCAATATCACCTTGACTTCCTGTATAACCTGTTGAACCAGTATAACCTGTAGAACCTGTTAAACCTGTAGGACCTGTATCACCTGTATCACCTTGAATACCCGTGTAACCTGTTGAACCGGTTGAACCTGTAACTCCAGTTGAACCTGTAACTCCTTGGGAACCTGTATAACCTTGGGAACCAGTATAACCGGTTGATCCAGTATAACCTGTTGAACCTGTAACACCTGTATAACCAGTATAACCGGTATAACCGGTTGATCCAGTATAACCTGTTGAACCTGTAACGCCTGTATAACCAGTATAACCGGTTGAACCCGTATAACCTGTTGATCCAGTATAACCTGTTGGTCCGGTTACTCCCGTATAACCGGTGGAACCCGTATAACCGGTGGAACCTGTTACGCCTTGATCTCCTTGACTTCCTGTATAACCTGTTGAACCCGTAACGCCTTGATCACCCACACTTCCTGTTGGACCAATTAATAATGCTGTATCCGTAACAGATCCAACAAAATCATATTGATTTAACGAGCCGGTATGTCCTAACTCATACCCCATATACACATACAAATCTCCTCCTTTTACTAACGCAAATTTCCCAACATCTGTTGAATTTCCATCAGGTAATAATCCAAAAGAATCCGCATGGGCAAAAATAGAAAATCCCATTCCTACAGCTCCTTGCGCGCCAGTATAACCGGTTGAACCTGTAACACCTGTATAGCCGGTTGAACCTGTGCTGCCTGTGTCTCCTTGAGCACCAGTATACCCAGTTGAGCCAGTCACACCAGTATAACCGGTTGAACCAGTTGCACCTGTATATCCTTGGGAACCTGTGTAACCGGTTGAACCAGTATATCCTTGGGAACCTGTGTAACCAGTTGAACCTGTATCTCCTTGGGAACCTGTGTAACCAGTTGAACCTGTATCTCCTTGTGATCCGGTATAACCTGTGTAACCAGTTGAACCTGTGTAACCAGTTGAACCAGTTGAACCGGTTTCACCTGTGTAACCTTTATCACCAATACTTCCTGTAGGACCAATTAATAATGCTGTATCAGTAACGGATCCAACAAAATCATATTGATTTAATGAGCCTGTATGTCCTAATTCAAATCCCATGTATACATACAAATCACCTCCCTTTATTAAAGCAAATTTTCCTATGTCTGCGGAATCTCCATCTGGTAATAATCCAAAAGAATCCGCATGGGCAAAAATAGAAAATCCCATCCCTACAGCTCCTTGCGCGCCAGTATAACCAGTTGAACCTGTAACACCAGTATAACCTGTTGAACCTGTACTGCCTGTGTCTCCTTGAGCACCAGTATAACCAGTCGACCCTGTACTACCTGTGTCTCCTTGAACACCTGTATAACCCGTTGAACCGGTTGACCCGGTTTCTCCTTGAGCGCCTGTATAACCCGTTGAACCTGTACTGCCTGTATATCCCTGTGCACCTGTATAACCGGTTGAACCTGTACTACCTGTAGCTCCCTGTACACCTGTATAACCCGTTGAACCTGTACTGCCTGTATATCCCTGCGCACCTGTATAACCGGTTGAACCTGTACTACCTGTAGATCCCTGTACACCTGTATAACCGGTTGAACCTGTACTGCCTGTATCTCCCTGAGCGCCAGTATAACCAGTATAACCTCTAGAACCCGTATCTCCTTGAGCACCCGTATAACCAGTCGAACCTGTACTGCCGGTATATCCTTGAGAACCTGTAGGACCAGTAGAACCTATATCTCCTTGGGATCCTGTACTACCAGTTGAACCTGTAGATCCGGTTTGTCCTTGAGAACCTGTGGCGCCTGTATCACCATTAGAACCACTAGAACCTGTAGGGCCAATTAATAATGATTCATCTGTTATATCTCCTGCGTAATGATATTGGTTTGAAGAACCCGTTTCTCCATTATTATTACCCATATAGAGATATAAATGACCTCCCTTTACTAATGCAAATTGTCCTACATTAGATTGTGTTCCGTCTTCTAATAAAGAAAAAGAATCAGCATACGTAAATATAGAAAACCCTGTACCTGGATCACCTTTTTCACCGATTATTCCAGTAGGGCCAGTTAAACCTTGTAAACCGGTAGATCCAGTATAACCGGTAGATCCAGTATAACCGGTTGAACCAGTAACACCTGTTGAACCTGTAACACCTGTATAACCAGTATAACCGGTTGTTCCTGTATAACCAGTAGTTCCTGTATATCCTCTAGCGCCAGTATAACCGGTAGATCCAGTATAACCAGTTGAACCAGTAACTCCGGTTGAACCTGTATATCCTATCGTACCGGTTGGTCCAATTAGTTGCGTTTGATCTGTAATATCACCAGCATATTTATATGAATAATTAACTCCACTATCTCCTAATGAAGCTCCAACATAAACATATAATAATCCTCCAGTTACTAAGCCAAATTGCCCTAAGTTACTATTTGTAGCGTATGGTGCAACAGGTAATAGATCAACTGAATCCGCATGAGAAAAAATTGTAAAGCCTAATCCAGCATCACCTTTCGGACCAAGTAATCCAGTAGGACCGATTGACCCTTGTGAACCTGTATAACCAGTATAACCAGTATAGCCTCTAGCACCAGTATATCCAGTAGATCCTATAGACCCAGTTACACCAGTATAACCAGTATAACCAGTATAACCTTTAGCTCCTGTATATCCAGTTGCACCAGTATTTGTTGAAGAACCTGCTGGACCCGTATATCCAGTAGACCCAGTATAACCAGTTGACCCACCAGATCCACCGGATCCACCAGCCGTTGTTGATGTTCCAACACCAGTAAATAAAATAGCAGATTGCCTACCAGTTTTACTATCACTTCCCAAATATACCCAAATTGGAAGAGCTATATCCGAAGGCGGAGTAGGAACATAATTATTTATTCCATCTGTAGATAAATATACAAATTGACCCGCAGGATAATTACTAAAATCTATTGCAGGAAAACTAATACGCAAATCATAATAATAGGAACCATATGTTTTAAAATCAAAGTTATCAATAGTGGTCGAAATTGCAAGATTTGTAGACTCTATTAATGATATGTTCGAAACTATACCAATTATATACTTTGCATGTTGATTATTTGCTTTTTTATATTTTCCATCAGAAGGATCTATCCATATTGGATCACCTATAGAAAGACCATGATTCGGTTGATATACTGTTATATCTTGTTTTGAAACGTTAAATGTAGCAAATCGATTTACCATATCCACCGGAACTTGTTTTAATTCATCGCGAAGAAATTCTACTGGAAATATTAGAGGTTGTCCTTCTTCATTGACTTGAAATACAACAAATAATCCAGATGAACTTGGTATTCCATAATTAGGATCTAAATTAACACAATAGTTATCCACATCTTCTAAGGATAATGTATATGTTAAATCGCTATTTAATTGAATATCATAAATTCTCCAAGCTAGACCATTACTTGTTGCAATCCAATATCCAGGTTTAATATCAGACATTCCATACTTCGTAGGATTACCATAATTATCATAAAATTGTGGAACTGCTGATAAATTAAACCTGCCATACCAAGTATAATTACCATTATTAGGGATTCCAGTACTATTCGAAGATCCTCCAATAAATGATACTTGAACGCAAACTGGAAAGACGTTATTAAAATTTGACATCCCACGTCTATAAACTAATAGAATATTTTATTTTTTAGTAAATAAAACTATTAACCCCATTATTCTATATGATAAATTAGATCCTATTATAATTTTTAATTCTTGTATTTTTCTTAAAGACACATTTATTATATAAAAAAACCAGATAAATATAAAATTTCATAATAATAAAAGAATAAGATGTTTGAACAAAAAGATAATCCTAGTGATACTATAAAACCAAATGATAATGTTAATAATAACATAGGTAAATATAAAAACATTATAAATTCTTTCTCTACTTCCATTATGGAGGATAATTCTATTAATGTTGATGATCTATTAGAATTAGAAAAGCAACATAATAAAAATGACCATTGGAATAAATTAGATAAAACCGTAAGAACTCAAAAACTTCATCAATTTGCTGAAAAGTACGGTAAGGAACATAACTTACCAGTTAAAGATATTAAATCGTTAAAAACGTTTTTCATAAATTGTTTGGAAACTAATAAATTACAAAAAACAAAAGATGTAAATTATGATAAGAATACTCGTGAGATTATATCTATTCCTGCATTACATTTTAATCAAATTTCACGTAACTTTACTTTAAAAATTACTGATTCAAAACGTGTATCTACTTTAAAATCATTAACTCCCAAGCGTTTTACTGAAAAGAATAAAGACGATTCTGAAGTATAAAAAACTGAGAAGTTTATTTAATATAATATATTAAATAAAAATATAGATATTATTATTTAATATATATTAATGGACAGCAATTGTATACCATCTAATGAAGATGAATCTGATACAAATTCTAATTTATCAGAACAATTAAACGAAAAATCATTACTATTTACCGATTTATCTGAAGATGATATAAGTAATATTACTAGTGATTTGCTTGAACAAATTGATTCTTACATGAAAAGTGAAATTATATCAATTTCTTCGCCTAATTTTAATTCTTCTATGATAGAGGCCATATCTACTAATCTATTTGAAGAATGGATATCACAAAAACTTTGCGATGAAGATGATGAAGAAATTTATGATGAAATAACAGAATTTGTAGAACAAATTGTTGATTATTATTTCGATTTTACTCCAATACCTAGAAGGGCAAAAGCCTATTCGATAGATATACAAGAAAAGGAAAATCTGGATATTGATATTATTCAAAAAAAGATTGACTTTCTACAACGTATTCCTCAACCTGCACAAAAAACGAAAGAATGGTATGATTTCCGAAATGGACTTATTAGTGCAAGTAACTTATGGAAAGTTTTTGGTACAGAATCCCAAAGAAATAGTTTAATTCTTGAAAAATGTCAACCATCTAGTGGATTTGATTACTCTCGTCTTGGAACAGATAGTGCTATGCACTGGGGAAACAAATATGAACCAGTTACTGTAATGGTTTATGAAAATATGTTTGAAACAAAGATAGGTGAATTTGGTTGTATACAACATCCAAAATATTCATTTATTGGAGCATCTCCTGATGGTATTAATATTGATCCTTCAAATTTACGTTTTGGACGTATGTTAGAAATTAAAAATATTGTCAACCGTGAAATTACAGGTATACCAAAACAGGAATATTGGATACAAACCCAAATACAGATGGAGGTGTGTGATTTAGATGAATGCGATTTTATGGAAACACGATTTTTGGAATATGAGAGTGACGAAGCATTTTATAAAGACATAGATAGAGAATATCGAGGTGTCATTTTACATTTTATAGAACGAGATTTAAAGCATAATTCTGTTCCAATTTATAAATATATGCCAATAGATATTTCGTTAGATATAGAAAATATTCAAAAATGGATACAAACTACGCGTGAAGATTATAGAGATGAAGGGTTAGTTTTATTTAACACTCTTTACTGGTATTTGGAAGAGTATTCTTGTGTTTTAATTGAAAGAAATCAGATTTGGTTTGATAATGCCGTCCCAAAAATCGAAGAACTGTGGCGAATTATTGAAAAAGAGCGCGTAGAGGGTTATGAACACCGCGCAGTAAGAAAGCGCGTATCTGTTACAATGTGTAGTGATTTATCTAATAATTCTTATGTTATTAATAATATGCCTTTGCAAAACTCTATTTGTTTAGTAAAGTTGGAATGATGTCTTGATAATATTTATATTCAAAATATCATTTTAGTTTTTTCTCGTCTTACGTTTTTGTTTTCTAGATTTCTTTGGTTTCTTATTTTTTTTTGATTTCTTCCCACCTTTTTTATTTTGAAAATAGCATATACCTCCACATAATGCACTAGCAGATGCCGTTGCTGCAGTCCATCCTTTTGTTGCGGTCTCATAAGCAAATGAAGCATATGATGGTGATTGTTTCATGAGATTTGCTATTTCATTCACAACGTACTCTATTTTTAAAGTTACGTCTGAGCAAGCTGGAATAGGAGAGTAATTAGCAGCAAGTTTTCTAGCTGCTATTCCCTGTATATTACTACAGCCTAACAAAGATTTTTCTAAAACATCTTTAGCAGCTTCTAATTGTTGTAAGCTTACGCCATGTGTTTGACATGCTACTGAAAATGCCCATACTCCACCACCTGTTGTTATCACACATAATACAATTGCTAAAACCTTCGTGCACATGGCTAAATCTACTACGCCGCCTTTTTGGCCGCCTTTTTTTTCAGAAATTAATTTTACCATATCATTGATACTAGTAATATGAGAACCGTCGTCTTTAAGTATATCTTCTTTTGCTTTGGCAAGACCTTCTTGTTTCTTTGTTGTAGAAACTAATTTACAGCCTTCGGACATTCTATAATATGTATAATGATAATTAATAATCTAAAAAATTGATTTATAGATTATTTTTTAAATCAATACATAACTAATGTCTAGATCCCCGACCCATAAAATGGATGATGAAATGTATGTTACCAAGCGTAACAGCAAACGTGAAATCGTATCATTTGATAAAATTCTAAATCGTATTAAAAACCTTGGAAAAGAAGCTCGCTTCGGAAAAGAAGCAGATATAAAAATCAATTATACAACTCTTGTTATGAAAGTTATTGACCAACTCTATGATGGTATTTCTACTACAAAAATCGATGAATTATCGGCTGAACAGTGTGCTTCTATGGCATCTATTCACCCGGATTATAATATTCTTGCGGGTAGAATTACTGTATCCAATCTTCATAAAAACACTACAGATTCTTTTGTAAATGCTATGACACAGCTCTATTCTTACCAAGATAAACATGATAAACACTCACCTGTTGTTTCTCAGGAACTATACGATATTGTAGTAAATTATCCTCTGGAGCTGGAAAATATGATTGACTATGAACGCGATTATTTGATTGATTTCTTTGGCCTTAAGACTTTGGAGCGTGCCTATCTTATGAAGATAAATAAAGTTATTGTAGAAAGACCGCAACACATGTGGCTTCGTGTCGCAATTGGTATTCACGGTCAAAATTTGGATAAAGTTAAAGAGACATATGATTTGATGTCCCAAAAGTATTTTACACATGCTACTCCTACACTTTTCAACGCCGGCACTCCTCACCCACAGCTTAGTTCCTGTTTCTTGCTAGCTATGGAAAATGATAGTATCGAAGGTATCTACAATACTCTAAAAGATTGTGCTCTTATTTCAAAGTGGGCTGGTGGAATCGGACTTCATATTCATAACATTCGTGCGTCAGGTAGTCATATTCGTGGTACAAACGGTTCTTCGAATGGAATTGTTCCTATGTTGAAGGTTTTCAATAACACAGCAAAGTACGTTGACCAAGGTGGTGGAAAGCGAAATGGTTCATTTGCTATTTACCTGGAACCCTGGCATGCTGATATTGAAAATTTCCTTCAGATGCGTAAGAATCACGGTGATGAAGAGCTAAAAGCTAGAGACCTCTTCTACGCACTTTGGATTCCGGATTTGTTTATGGAACGCGTTAAGGCAGATGGACTATGGACTCTTATGTGTCCTGATGAATGTCCTGGTCTTGCAGATGTTTATGGTGATGACTTTAAAGAGTTGTATACGAAATATGAATCCGACGGTAAAGGAAGACGTTCTGTCAAAGCACGTGAACTTTGGTTTCAAGTATTAGATTCACAAATGGAAACCGGCACTCCATATCTTTGTTATAAGGATGCTGCGAATAAGAAATCAAATCAGCAGAATGTTGGTGTAATTAAGTCATCTAACTTGTGTTCTGAAATTATAGAATATTCTGATGCAAATGAAAGTGCGGTTTGTAATTTGGCGAGTTTGGCTCTTCCTGCCTTTGTAAACACAACAAATCCTAATGCACCTTTTATTGATTATGAAAAGCTACATGAAGTTGCTAAGGTAGTTACTTATAATTTGAACAAGGTAATTGATGTGAATTATTATCCTACCGAGAAGACAAGACGTAGTAATATGCGTCATCGCCCAATTGGGGTCGGTGTCCAAGGTCTTGCTGATGTCTTTATGCTTATGAATGTTACTTTTGCGAGTGATGAAGCAAAATTGATAAATAAGCGCATTTTCGAGACAATTTACCATGCAGCAGTAGAATGTTCATGTGAACTTGCGGAAATTGAAGGACCTTATGAAACCTTTGCTGGTTCTCCTGCTTCAAAAGGACAACTACAGTTTGATTTGTGGGGAGTTGATCCAAATGCTTTGGAACAAAGATATGATTGGACTGCGTTGAAGCAAAAGGTTCAGACGGTTGGTATTCGTAATTCACTTCTTCTTGCACCTATGCCGACTGCATCTACTTCACAGATTCTTGGATATAATGAATGTATCGAGCCTATTACTTCAAATATTTACAACCGCCGTACGTTGGCAGGAGAATTCATTTTGGCAAATAAATATTTGATGAAGGATTTGATGAAGTTGGACCTATGGAATGAGCAAATAAAGAATAACATTATCGCAAACCATGGTTCAGTTCAGCATATTGAGGTTATTCCTCAAGAAATCCGTGATAAGTATAAGACAGTTTGGGAGATTCCTATGCGAAACTTAATTGATATGGCTGCTGACCGTGGTGCGTTCATTTGCCAAAGCCAAAGTTTAAATCTCTGGCTAGAGGACCCAAATTATAATATGCTTACATCGATGCATTTCTATGCTTGGCAAAAGGGTCTTAAGACCGGGATTTATTATTTGAGACGTAGAGCTAGATATCAAGCTCAACAGTTTACGATTGAACCAGAAAAAAAGGATATTAGTGGAAATATTTACGAGGAGCCTGAGGATGAAATCTGTGAGATGTGTTCTGCATGAAGGAAACCGTAGGTTTCCTTCAGAACCTTCCCTTTTGATTATTATTTCTATTCACGAATATTTTTTATGCAGAATCATGCCTTGTAAAAAAATTGATTTAAATATATTATATTATTTTTCTATTAAAAATCACAAAATGCCGTTTACTAATACTGAGATTGAAAGTGATGTTCACAATAAAATAAGTTTGTATCAAGCGTGTATTGAATTATTCATTAGTGATTGGGAAAGAGAAAGTAAAGAGCTAAACGAAGAATGTTTTTGTGCAAGAGTAAATAATCTGAAGGAGAAGAATTGTCCATCCTGTAAAAAAGAAAAACAACAAATTTATAATCAATATAAATTTCTTGCTCATTACGACATCCTAGATGAAAAATCTAGGATAGACACCTGCATAGAAGAATTGAAAGATTGCAAAAAATTGTTAGGAGAAGTTCAAAAAATAAAAAAGGAAGTAAAAAAATTTGGTAAACTATTTGATTGATAAAATAGAACCAACGAAATAGTGGTTGAACATTAAAAAATGTTGTAAAGAATTATATTTTTTATTGGAAAGAATATAATTAAGTAGGTGGTAATTAGTGAAAAGAATGTACATTAGTTCTCCTTACCTATACCATGACGCATTCTTAAATAGCATCTTAAACATGCATTTACATCTACCATAGAATTATGTAATCCATCTGGAACTTCATCAAATAACTTTTGATGCAATTCACTCAATTTTGGCCACTTCTTAACTATCTTTTTATCTACTTCAACTGCACATATTTCTATACCATTTTTCATTGTACAATAACGTTCGACTCCCTTCAACTTTTCATAAATCTTACTGAATATCGTAAAACAATAAGGTACAAGTTCTATTATATCTTTATGGTTACGTTGCAATTCAACCTGTATCATTTTTTCATCAAAATCTATGTTATGAGCTATGATAACTTCTGCCGACATGTAAGCTTCATAAAAATTATCTAAAACTTCAATAATGTTTTTTCCCTTTTCATTACAAACATCTTTTGATATACCAGTTAATTCTGATACTGTCTCAGGTATTTCTATATTTTCAGGAATTTTTACATATGAATTATAAGTTATAATTGCGTTTGATTCAAACATATCATAAAGTTTAAAACTCAATTGAATAATATAAGGATATGATTCAATTGTAATCTCTTGTCCATTTACTTTCTTTGGTAATAATCCGGTTGTTTCTACATCAAATACAAAGATAAAACGCTTTCGAATTGGTGCAATTATTCTTATATTCGACATTTTGTATTGATTTAACAAAAATAGATGAGTTAGATTTGTTTCAATTTTCTATGAAAATGGAATATCAAATAGATTATTACAAATACCACGCCAATATTCATGTTTTTCTTTAATTTTTATAACATGACAATTATCCACAAATCGTAATAATTCATAATCCGCTCTAAATTCGGCACGTAAAATATAATCTAATTCGCAACCCACGATTGTCCTTAAAAAAACATCATGAATATATATTTCTATGTTTTCATGTAAATATTCATTCCAATCCACTACATAATCAGAAAATGTAGGGTCCATAATCGATGGAGGGTTATTTAAACGTGTATATTTATGTTGATTTCCTTTAATAAATCCTGTGATACTATCACTATTATCTTCTACACGATAATTGTATAATTTTTCTTCTAAACGACAAAATAAATATTTATCTGGAGTTAAACGTCTCAGATGTTCTGCAAAAAGAACATCACAACATTTATTATCTATTATATCCGGATAATTTTCTATTTTATTGTAAAAAGTTTTCAATACTTCAATATTTACACAATAACACCAATATTCATGACGATGTTCTCGATGATCTTTTCCAAACGTGCTTTCGTAAAGTCCTGCTAACTTTTTATTATGAATAGTATTACATTCATAATCTCCAATATAAATATTTTTCATTATTTTTTCTACACGAGTATTATCATAAGTATCATCGTCATCACAAAACATTACCCATTTATGTTTGTGCATTAATTCCGTTAATAATAAATAAATATGCCGCATTTGTTGTGTTTTTACATCTCTTATTCTTAAAATTAATTTATTGTAATTTTGTTTTTTAAAAATAGATAATAATTCTTCTTTTAATATATCATTTTCAATAGAAATCGATAAATAAATTGATATAGGAACTGTTTGATTTGTTAAAGAATCTAAACATTCTATTAAATACCTTATTCTTTTTGGGTTTGAAATATGTGATGCAATTACAATACATATACTATTCGGAAATTCTTCCATTTATAATATATTCTATAAATTCTTTTAGTTTATTATTCGCAAAAATAATAAATATAAATATTAATAGTATTATGACAAATATTACATTTGTTACTGCATTTATAAACATTTATGAAAAATCATTTGATGATAAAAATAATGATTTTAGATATAATTTATTTGAAAAAATAGCTAAAACTGGAATTCGACTTTGTTTATATACAGATGCTGTTTCTGAAGATGAACTTTCAAAATTAATCGTACCCTATCCAAATGTTAAACTAATGAAAACTATTCATTTAGAAAATACATTTTGCCATAAAGTTTGCGAATCGACTGATTATTCTCTTCCCGAACGCCGTTGTCAAAATAAGGATACTATGAAATTTATAATATTGCAAAATTCAAAGGTAGAATTTATGGATGATGCTATTCAAAACAATCCTTGGAACACGAGTCATTTTGCGTGGATAGATTTTAGTATAGCATACATATTTAAAAATTTAGAGAACACATTAGAAGATTTATCTATTTTATCTAGACGTAGTTTCCCATCCAAATTTTTAATTTTTCCTGGATGTTGGAATAAATTAGATAAAAACGATGTAGCATCTATTTTGAATCAAATACATTGGCGTTTTTGCGGAGGGTTTTTTATGGGAGACCGTTCTTCCATCATTTCGTTATTTGAATTATACAAATCAAATTTTGAAAAATTTATTAAAGAACATCGCAAATTAGTTTGGGAGGTCAACTTTTGGGCATGGTTAGAAGCAAATACTGATTGGAATCCATCTTTTTATAACGCAGATCATAACGATAGTATAATTAATATACCTACCCGTTTCTATGCATTACAATTGGATGATAAATTAGAAAAAATATCATACGATTACCCTACTATAGAAAGTTTTTCTTCTTCTTCGCCAGCTTATGTTTATTATAATGGAGAACATATATTAAATACTCGGTTTGTAAATTATTCCTATTCCCCTTCGGGTTCTTATGATATAAAACATCCAAATGGTACTCTAATAACAAAAAACATAGTATCTATTTTAAATTCTGATTTTTTACCAAAAAGTTATAATCAAATGGATGATACTACTATAAATATGGAGAGCCATGATACATATTCAGTTGGATTAGAAGATATTCGTTTGTATACTTATCAAAACACTATTAAATTTATTGCTACAAACGTAAATTATATAGGTGATCGCGCAAACCGTATGATCATCGGTAATTATGACCCTCATAGTTTAAATTATTCAAATTACCAAATTTTACAACCTCCTACCTACACAGGTTGTGAAAAAAATTGGATACCTATTATTAAAGATGATAATGAATATTTTATTTATAAATGGTCGCCTTTTCAACTTGGTAAAATGAATACAGAAACTAATACATTAGAAATTACTGAATCCTATGAAATAAATTCGCATGACTTTCATAGGGTTCGGGGTTCTACTATTTTTATTGATAATGGAGAAGATTTACTTGGCGTTGTTCACTTTTGTGAAGAAACATACCCTCGACAATATTATCATATGTTAGTAACTCTAGATAAGGAAACGTTAAAACCATTACAATTTTCAGATCCTTTTTGTTTTCAACATATCGGCGTTGAGTTCTGTATTGGTTTTACGAAACAAAATGAGAAATTTGTTTTCTGGATATCAAAAAAAGATAATGATGCTATTATGGTAAAGGTAAATAGTAATGAAATTCCTATTTGCCATACTATTTCCCATGCTTAAGACCTTTTCGATTGTTTTCCACAATCTAGACAAGTTATAAATATAGTAGCCGGCTCATCCGCTGAGCGGGTTTGTAACTCTATATATGATGAACGTTTTGACTTGCACTTCCTGCAAGTAAACATATCTGTGGATGCTTGAACATTTGTTGTAAATTTACTAGCATCACGCTTTATCTTTCTTTCAATCATTACCCGCCAGTGTTCATGGTCCATCTCTTGGTGTGTCATAAAGGCTAGAACTTGTGGCGTAATTTCATCATTTTTAATCATAGTCAACAATTCCGGCTTTTTTAAATTAAGGTAAATACTTCGTAGGCGATCCACATAAATTTGTGCGAAATACGGGTTTTCCCATTTCTTTATAATCTTTCTCGAATTCGCCTCTTTAATCGCATAATTAAATACACCTTTTTCCAAATTTATACATTTCCGTTTATCATCAAATATCGATTCTAACTTATCTACAACATTCTTACGGAAATTATCCGGATTCCCGATTTTCAACATTTCTGTTTATAAGAGTAAAGTCTTTATATATTTGATATTAATTTAAAATATTAATATCAATCAATTTTTCATTAATACAGCGGACCTGTGTAACCCTCTAACACATTCGAAACAGAAAATATATCACTTACAAAATCACCACTTGTTACCATTACTCTTAGAGAGCAATAATAAATATTTTTTTTTATCAAATATTCATTATAATTACAATCCGCGGCCTTCAAAAATCCAACTGTCAAAAAATGACGTACTAAATTCTTTGCTCCTTGTAATGTTACTATGTATGCTAGAGAACATGGGTCCATATTTTCCTTTAATCTACAAACATAATCATTTACTACATCCTTCGCTATTTCTATATCTTTATCCTTTCCAAAATCCCATGGAGTAGTAATTGAACCATTTACTACTTTATTTAAACCAATATTTATTAATTCCGCATCCTCTGGAATATTATCCATTAATTTATCAATATACTCTACGAAATTATCATTAAATTTTGAATCATCTTGACATATTATCGCATACTTATAGCCATTATTTATAATATCATGCAATATCGTATAATGACTAAGTTGATTCCCCATTATTTTTCTTGTTGTTTGTACTGAAATATTATAATTTTTTTCATCCATGTTATGTCTTCTGTATAGAGCAAGTGTTCTAAAATAATCACAGTTTTCAAACATCTTTTCTATTTCTGGTGTAAAATTAAACGTTGTACCATCAACTGCTTCAAATCTCTGTAATTTTGAGAAAGGTATATCCTGTTTTCTGCAATTATCTAAAAATTTTATGTTTCTTTCTGGAGAACGTGTCAAATTTATGTAATAGAATTTATCTATTTTATTCATTTCTATTGATTCCGTTGTAAGATTTAAATTGTTTTTATATTTATTAATTAATAGAAACAATCATTCTTATAATTTTTAGAGGAAGCTTTTACACCTTTTCTCATTTAAAACGCCCATTTTACATGAGATTTTATAGATAGTTTTTCTTTGGTCGTTTCCTTGTTTTGTTCTTACTTACATATTTTTCAGGTCTTTCGTATGCTCCTTTTACAATATTTCTGTATTTATCCTTTGGTATTTCCTGTATTACTTAAAATTTCTGATAGTTTTAGTAACTTTTTTTTTCTATATTTTTTGGTACGACGTGCATTACCACCATATGGTTGATTTATTACTGTTTTCTGTGTATCGGTTTTTGGTTTTATTTTATGTTTAGAAATTGTATCACGTGTCAAAGTTTCAAGAGTTGCTATCTTGCCTTCATTAAGAAACCTTATATAATCTTCAATTTCGTTATCTATAGAAACAGAATCTACTTTATTTATAAATTTATTAGTATTTTCTAATATTCCTGATAAAATTTGCAACATTTGTTGTTTTTTGTCATTAAACATACTTTTTTTACTATCCAATATATTCATTTCTTCATCATAAATTTTCCCAATTTTTTTATTTCTTTTTCTTTCTTGAGGTTCTTCTAATATCTTTAATTTATTTTTCAAAAGACCTTTTTTTATAATCTCTACCTCGTTGTCAATATCATGACTATCTAATTTATTGATTGTACGTAATATATAATTAATATCTAAAATTATATTATTAAACATGTATATAAAATATTAAAGAAAATAATTTTATATACATGTTTAATAATATTCACCTCTTAAAAAACTCAAAAGGAATAGGAAAAGTTAGACCATCGTAGGTGAAATTCCTACTATTGATTTTACATTTTTTTATTATTTTTTGTCAAGTAAAATGGGCGTTTTAAATGAGAAAAGGTGTAAAGGGCAAAGAATGGTACTACGTTTCCTTTATTTGAAATACAGTTAATGCCTTCGGCCAGTCCCCATCAAATATACGTAAATTCAATATTTCTGGGTCTTTTAAATTACAACGAATATAAACATGTTGATCATCATCAGATATTCCGTTTTTATATAACTCAACAACGCAATCATGATATAATTTTTGAAATCTTTCCATAATATGTGTTGGTCCGGCATAAAATGCTCCAATAAATAATTCGTAAGCAAATAATGTTGTGAAAAACATATCATTATCTTCATCTAATATTTTACGACGTAAACAAATCGTAATCTTATTTTTATCAAAATTATTCGTATCTAATATGTTTTTCGGAAGAGATCCTTTATCCAAATGATATGTACTGAAATAACCAAAATCGCTCCATCCAGTAAAATAAGTGTCGATATATTTATTTTGAATTGCATGCATAATAAAATCTATTTTTGAATGATTGATCACATTATACTCTGGATAAATATTCTCTGGGCATAAGTGTTCTCTAACATTTGTTTCTGGTATACCGTTCGGATACATGTAGGGCAATCTTTTCTTTAAAAATGTCTTAAATTCTTCACTATTTAAAATTATTTCGTCGTTTTCTATTAATGACCATGCGTGTATATTCTTATTTAACCATTCACGATTAATTGGAATAAACTTCTTGTTCTTATATTCACTTTTTTCATAAGTTTCAAGAACCTTCCCTATGTATTTCTCATCTATATAACATACCATTTTATAAGGATAATTCAAATATGTTAAAAAAGATGTAATATAAAAGTCAGCTGTTCTCTTAAAATCATTATTTTTCCAATTTTCTCTCCCTATATCAAAGAAAGCAGTTACTAGTGTTATATTGTTTTGGTTTTCCATTTATAATAATATAAAAAACTTTTTTATATTATTTCATCTGTTCTTTATAATAATGAATAGAATTATTCAAAGATACTCCTCTTCACTAAGTTCACTAGTGCAATCTAAATAGTTCTCTTCTTCTGTAATATTTACAAATACATTTGCTGAAGTTGAACCCTTTTTACTTTTTTTATCAGAAGTTTTTGTTGAGGTTTTCGTAGTTGCCTTCGTCTTCTTCTTTGAGGATTGCTTTTTTGTATACACCTCTTCCTCTTCATCCTCCTCATCCTCCTCTTCCTCTTCCTCTTCATCTTCATCATAATCCTCATCTTCATCATCAACTACAAAATCATCTTTAACATATCCTTCCTTTGTTCTTGGTAAATCATCATCTTCATCCTCATCTTCTTCTTCACTATCCTCTTCTCCAAGATCTTCAAACCCTCCAAACAAATAATCATAAATAGAATCCCACTCCTCTTCTGTGATACTTACTGCAACGTCCTCATTTTTATTTACAATAATACAGCTGCCAAAGAATAGTGTATTATCTATAGGAGGTGGAAAATCATATTTGTTTTCTTGATTTGCCTTTCCAGTTATCTTACCAAAGACAGAAATTGAATAGTTTTTATCATTTATATCATCAATATTCCACTCCGCATAACATTTAAAACCTTCTGCGGATTTCAATCCTGCCTTTTTATACAACTCGGATTCATCATATGTTTTTAAAGTAGTCTCTTTAATAGAACCAGATTTATCTACAACAAGAATAGTAATGGGCGCCATTTTTTATAATTCTTACTATCTATTTCGTTTTAATTCAATTTTTCATATTATTTTGTTGTACGTTGAAATAATTAAATATTAATAGTTATTAGTTTATATGTATACTATAATTCTAGGAATATGTATTAAAATATTCGTGTGTTTATTAATTATTTATTTATTTCATTCCATTTGGACATATTTAAAAGATACATATAGTACAAAAAAAACAAAGGATTTAGTAAATACTCAAATTGATAAATATAAGAAAATAATTCATGAATTACAGGAAAATATACCACAAAAAAGTTATCAAAATACATCTATTTTAAATGAAGAAATTTTAGAGTCTATGGATAATGATCTTACAAACTTTATGCAAAATGAACTCTAAAATTATTGATTTTCGTTATAAATGTAATAATTATGTCGTTTATTAAAATATATGAAGTACCCATTTATATTATTTTATAGATACGATAAATACAAAGAAATTGATAATTTTTTTGACACAAACAAGGAGAATTCTCTATTTTCTATAACAATAACAAATGATAAGAATGATCTTAATAAATTATTTGATTCTAGCAACCAAATATTAATTACTTATGGAGATTCAGATTGTTCGGAATATGTGTGGAATGTTCAATCCATAATTGCGGATCGTATGAATAAAAGATGGATACATCTTAATGAATTAACTGACATAAATTACTTTAATGGAATCGTGAATTATTGCTTTATTAATAACGTTGTTGATAACCCTGCATCTAACCGTCCTGTATTCTCCATTTTTACGACCTGCTATAAATCATATGATAAAATATTTCGTGCATATAACAGTATTAAAAAACAAACATTAAAAGATTGGGAATGGGTTATATTAGACGATTCCCCCGAAGACGACCACTTTCTATTCTTAAAATCTATTTTCAAAAATGATAAAAGAATCAGACTATATAAACGTTCTGAAAATAGTGGAAATATAGGTAACGTTAAAAATGAATCTGTATTGTTATGTCGTGGTAAATATCTTCTTGAGTTGGATCATGATGATGAAATATTACCAGATACACTTTATGATTCCGCGCAAGTTTTCGATAAGGATCCTGAGGTGGGTTTTATTTACATGGATTTTGCCAATTTATATGAAAACGGTAATAATTTTAGTTATGGAGATTTTTTCGCTCTAGGATATAGTGGATATTATTGTCAAAAACATGATAATAAATGGATTAATGTTGCTATTTGCCCTAATATTAATAGCACAACACTAAGTCATATAGTAGCTATTCCAAATCATCCAAGAATATGGCGTAAAACAACTCTTCTTGATATAGGTAATTATTCTGAATTTTTACCTATTTCCGACGACTATGAACTTATTTTAAGAACAGCAGTTCACACAAAAATGTGCAGAATACCTAAATTGGGTTATATCCAATACATGAATCATAATAATAATAATTTTTCATTAATACGTAATTCAGAAATTAATCGCCTATGTGTATCTCATTTATATCCTCAGTGTTATGAAAAATATAATATAAATGAAAAAATGAAAGAATTAAATGCATTTGAAGATCCTATTTATAGTAAATTTTTTTCTCAAATATGGAAACGTGAAAATTACCAATATAAATATTGTAATCAAATTATAAACGTAAATCATAAGAAACAATTTTGCATTCTTGGATTAGAAAACTTTCATAAACATAAAGAATTATTGAAGAAATTATATCATGATCCCACAAACGATTTCTTATTATTAGATAATAAATATAACATGGACGATCTTAGTAGAGAAATAGATTATTTAAGATTCGATAGGATGAAATGTTATTATCTAGCAGACAATACAACAGAAGAATTAATAAAATACTATAAATTAATTTATAAAAACTGCGAAGATTCTATCATTATCGATTCTAATTTTAACGAATTAAGTTTACAAAATTATATAGATGTCCCAAAAAGAAAAATTACAATAATTACACCATGCATTCGTCCAGAAAATCTATTAAAGATACAAGAAAGCATAGATTTTGATTACGTTGATAATTGGTATATTATTTATGATGGAACAAAAATTAGTGAACTACCCAATCTATTAGAAAAACATGATAAAATAAAAGAGTATATTTATGTTGGCGAAGGAATAAGTGGGAATCCACAACGAAATTATGCGTTAGATTTAATAGAAACGCAAGATACTTATTTATACTTCTTAGATGATGATAACATAATTCATAGAGATTTTTACTCATTATTGGATAAATTAGAACCTGGAAGAATATATACGTTTGATCAAAGTCGTCCCAATAACGTATATCCGTACAAAGAACTCCTTACAGGAGACAATATAGAAATTTATAATATAGATACAGCCATGTTTTTGATTGATTTTAATTTATGCAAAAATATTCGATGGGAAATCGACAAATATAACGCGGACGGGTACTACATAAAAGAATGTTATGAAAAGAATAAAGATAACTGGATTTATGTAAATAAAATTATGTCTTATTATAATAAACTCGTTTAATTAATTTTAGAAAAAATATAAAAGCAAACCTTGTATATAATGTACTGGTCCATCATAATTAAAATATTATCATGGAACTCTCTCAAAACCAAACTTCCCAACTTATGAAACGTTTCCCTGAATTCGAACTTTCCTATGAAACTATTTCGCATAAGAAAGTTTCTCCTCTTTATAATATTTGTTTAGCTATTCCTACCGGAAAAAAATGTTTTGCATGGTTTACATTTCATCAAAATCAGGATGTTTGTTATTTATTAGATTTAAATCGTGAGAAAAAGGTAACTAAGGCTACTGTTATTCCTACTCCATTTGATAATGCATTATCACTAGGGACAATAGTATACGGAACGTTTTTCCAAGAAGAGTCGGGTAATAAATGGTTTGTGATTGAAGATATTATGTTTTTTAAAGGTATTTCCATGAAAAAAAATAATTTAACAGAAAGACTAGCTTTCCTAGCTGAATGTATGAGTCTTATTAAACAAGAATTCAATACTGCGAAGGAAGTAGTATTTGTATTACCGGTTATTTGGCAAGTCGAATTGAATGATACTATGACAGAATATCCTATTACTATGCCTTCAGATATTTACTATCATGTTCATCACATTCAGTATAGAAGTCATCAAGAAATTATGCCATACTTAAATGTAAACACGAATAAAAAATTAAATAATGCAGTTGTTTCAAGTGAACCTAAGAAAAATCCGATTTATAATTTTGAGTCCACCGAACTCATTATGGATTATATGAAACCGCAATATAAATATCCTACCACGTTTCAAGTAATAGCGGATGTACAATTTGATATTTATCATCTATTTGCATACGGTAAAAATAATGAATCTGTTTACTATAATATTGCATATATCCCTAATTATAAAACAAGTGTTTTTATGAATGGTCTGTTTCGAAATATTCGCGAGAATAAGAATTTGGATTATATTGAAGAAAGTGACGATGAAGAGGATTTCCAAAATATGGATATTGATAAATATGTTGAAATTGAGAAAGTATTATTAATGGAATGCGTTTTTAATAGAAAGTTTAAGAGGTGGACACCGGTTCGTCTTGCGGATCCAAAATCAAAAATCGTTCATATTAGTAATTTAATTGCGGAGAAAAACACTCAAAATAAACCTAAATTTCCTAAGAAAACGAGTTACAAAAATTATCGTTAATTTCCTTTTTTCTCAATAACAACTTCTTTTAATACATTTTTCATAATTTTATCAATATCTTTTTCTTCTTCTTCTTTTGAATATGCACCCAAAGCATTTAATGAAATCTTCATATATTCATTATTTTCAGGTGTATCTGACTTTGTAAATTCAGGATGTTGTTCTTGCCATGCAGGTAATTGTTGTAAGTTTTTACGGGCAATTTTCTTAACAACCTGTTTTAATGTGCTTTTCTCTGTACTCTCTTTCTCCCATACATCTTTATCTTTGATATAAACCGTCTCCCGTTTTATATCAGTGCAATGTAATGGGCGTTCATGTATATCTAATTCCTTTAATTTATTAATGAAAATTCTTGATATGCCTAATACATACCCCAATTTACCTGTGGCTTCTAAGTCAGACACTTCTACTTGGAGAGAATCAATAAAATCTGTGATGCTAATTGCATCTTTGCATTGCTCATTTAAAAACATATTTAAATTAAAATTGTTTTGAACGTTATTTTGAATATTATTTGTAATATGTGGGGTCTGAGACATCTCTACAAGTTTATTTTGTAATTCACGATTTTGTTCTATGAACGTGTTTTGTATTTCCTGATTTTGTTTAATGATTTCCAATAACATAACGTCATTATTACCAGTAGATTTGGGTTTATTACAAGTTTTACGATGATTGCATAAACTTGACATGTGT
>Ga0136644_10000256_pt1 | contig 41654 bp, 55 predicted proteins | sample C_130820_EF_Meta_FD_94780 | JGI IMG/M metagenome (GOLD analysis project Ga0136644, IMG submission 94780) | Freshwater microbial communities from Lake Croche, Canada to study carbon cycling - C_130820_EF_MetaG (v2) (version 2) | ecosystem: Environmental > Aquatic > Freshwater > Lake | place...
AATAGTGGTGGATGGGAATCAGTAGAAAGTACTGTTTATGCTAATAGTGGTGGATGGGAATCAGTAGAAAGTACTGTTTATGCTAATAGTGGTGGATGGGAATCAGTAGAAAGTACTGTTTATACTAATAGTGGTAAATGGTCTTCCGTATATTCAACGACCAATGCTAATAGTGGTGGATGGTCTTCCGTATATTCAACGACCAATGCTAATAGTGGTGGATGGGAATCAGTAGAAAGTACTGTTTATACTAATAGTGGTGGATGGTCTTCCGTATATACAACGGTATCTGCATTTAGCGGTGCTTGGAATACAGGAGGAGTAAATTTAGTAACAGTTCAAAACTATCTTTCAACAAATGATTTAATACTTAAATCAGCTTCCATAACAAATTCTCTAAGTGTTGGGGGTAATATAATTTCAAATTCAGTGAATATAAATGGAGCTGGTACACCAACATTATCTTCGAATAGTAATCTAACACTCGCAGCATTGCAGCGGGTTGTGGTGCTTAGATCACCTTTAAGGTTGTATAATGTTTCGACAACATCAAGAGATACGGACATTTTAGTCCCTCTAAATGGTGATTTGATTTACAACACCACATTAAGCGGTATTGAGTATTATGATGGGAAAAATTGGATAAATTCAACAGCAAATAGTAATCGTGTTGTGATACTGAGCACTGGTGAAGTTACAATAAATTCTGTAACACCAGATTTATCTGCTAATAGAAATGCATTGAATGTGCGTGGTACCATGGTAGTCTGTAGTGAGGTATCTACTTTAACTGCGCTATCTGCCCTTTCCGGAGCCTCTCCAGGTCAATTCTCAGCCGGAGGCCTGCTTGTTGGTCAAAATGAAGGTGGAGCATATTTGGGCAGAGTAAGTGTAAGAGAGAACAGTTGGCAAGTATTACCCGGTACTGAAGGTGATATATGGGTACCAAGCCAGGGTACTACTAGAAGTTGGAGTAGTGTTGCAATGTCTTCTGATGGTAGAATACAGACAGCAACAGCTCGTAATAATGATAGAATATATGTATCTTACGATTACGGAATAACATGGGCCGCAAAGGGTCCAACAGTTGTTGACTGGAATGATGCAGCAATGTCCTCGGATGGTAGAATACAGGCAGTAGCGGGGAGCAATTATGTTTGTGTTTCATATGACTATGGAAATACATGGACAGCAAAAGTTACTTCATTAGCAAACGGTGTAGCAATGTCTTCGGATGGTAGAATTATAATTACAACCACGAGAAGCGGTCAAATAAATATTTCTTATGATTATGGTGAAACATGGGTAGCAACACAAAGTACCAGATTGTGGGGCCCGGTTGCCACATCCTCTGATGGCAAGATTATTGCTGCAGGTGTAGATAATGATGGTGCAGGCTCCGCTATTTATATATCGTATGACTACGGAAGAACCTGGATAGCCAGAGAAAATGCTAGAGCTTGGAAGGGTATTGCCATGTCTTCAGATGGAAGAATAATGACTGCAGTGGCGTATGGTGGGTCGGTCTACATGTCCTACAATTATGGTCAAAGCTGGATTCAAGCAACAGACGTAAGTGGTGCTTACGGTTACTGGTGGTCGGTTGCAATGTCCTCAGACGGTAAGACACAAATTGCTGGTGCTGGTTTTGGTGCTTATATATCTACAGACTACGGAAAAACCTGGGTGCTTAAAAATAGTGCAGGCTATTATTATTTATATGGTGTGGCAATGTCTTCAGATGGCAGAATAATGACAGTTGTTTGTAATAATGGGCAGATATATACTTCAACTGCTGCAACAGTTACACCTAATCCTATTACAGTATTAGGTGCCATTAGTTCTACTGCAGTAATATATGCTTCTGGGGGCAATAGCAATCAATGGAGCTCTGCTTATACTACTCTCTGCACCATTAGTGCAACATGGACATTAGTTAATGTTATTTCATCAGACAGCATATCATTAACAATAGACAATACAAATTATAATACCTATCAAAATCAAATCTTACATACAAGAAACACCAGCCCAGCACGTATAAATTTTGAACAATCATTGCCCGCAGGATTTAATATGATGGTTTTAAATGATTCTACACAAAACGTTACATTGACTTCATCGGTCAATAATGTGTTTTATGGTTACGGGACGGTACTATCAGGTTCTCAGGGCACCAAGCAGCTCTACACCGCGGCAACTATTTACAAGTATGGAAATAGAATTTATGCAACAGGTGCGCTGGTTTAAATATTATCAAATATAATATCATGAAAGAATATATTGTTACGTTAAAAAAAGACGTTAATTATGATGAGTTTTATGATCAAATGGTCGAACAAAATAGTATAGCCCATATACCTTTCCGAGAGGTTGAGGTGGCTAATGAACGGCCACTTTCTCAGAGAAACACGCATTATTTTCTCACGGAACAAGAAGCAGAAATACTAAAGAGCGACGAAAGAGTTTTAGCTGTAGATATACCTCCAGATCAGCGCGATGATATTGCTATAGGATTTAATATAACACAAAATTCGAATTTTTCAAAAAGCTCTTATTCTTCCGGTAACCAGATTAATTGGGGATTATTGAGATCGTCTAAATCTATAAATCTCTATCCGTCAGACACTACATCGCCAACGCTTTGTGCTTATTCCTATCATCTGGACGGGGAAGGGGTTGATGTAGTTATTCACGATTCTGGTGTGCAAATTGATCATCCAGAATTTACAGATTCTAAAGGTAATAGTAGAGTTAACAAAATAAACTGGTATACAGCTTCGGGGGTACCTGGTACCCAGGCCAGCGATTCACTTTTTTATAGAGATTACGATGGTCACGGGACACATGTAACTGGGATTGTTGCTGGAAAAAATTATGGCTGGGCAAAAAATGCTCAAATATATGTACTTAAAGTGGGAGGGCTTGAGGGTAGCGGAGATGTAGGTAATGGTATAGATATTGTAAATTGCTTTGATGTGATTAAGGGCTGGCATTTAAATAAACCAGTTGATTCAAGAACCGGAAAAAAAAGACCTACCGTTGTTAATATGAGTTGGGGGTATTCGAGTACATATACTTCCCTAACAGGCGGAAACTATAGAGGGACAAACTGGACGGGTACAACACCTATTGCTAGCTATGGAATTATACTTTTTAATAGAGTCCCGGTAAGAGTTGAATCCGTAGATGTAGATTTAGAGGAATTAATTGATGCTGGAGTAACAGTGTGTATTGCATCGGGTAATAGTTCTTATAAGATTGATTTACAACAGGGTATAGATTACAACAATTACTTTGAAAAATCAGGAGGTAATAGAATTTATTATCACAGAGGATCTAGTCCGTATAGTACAAGAGCAATAGAAGTAGGTAATGTAAATAGTACAATGCTAGATTTTGGAGCAGGGCTTCAGGAATATAAAGCAAGCTCTAGTAATGGGGGACCAGGCGTAGATATATATGCACCGGGAGATTATATAAAAAGTGCTATGAGCGATATAAATGTCCATGGTTCCAGCAGTTCTACATACTTTCAAAATGCATCATATAAGCAAGCACTCTTAGGTGGAACAAGTATGGCTAGCCCGCAAGTTGCCGGTGTTTGTGCATTATATCTTCAGTTAAACCAAGATGCAACTCCTAGTCAAGTTAAGCAATTTATTATTCAAAATTCAGTTAAAGATTTACTATATGATACAATAACATCATCGGACGATTATACCAATGCCTATTGTTTATTTGGTAGTAATAATAGGTATCTATATTTTCCATTTTGTAACGATGTAGGTTTACAATTTTCAAATAATTTAATTTACGGTAAATTTTAATGGAAATTTAATAGATTTATATTATTATAGAATTATGGCTGGTAAAGGATCAAAACCTAGAAATTGTTTTAGTCAAAAATTTAAGAAAAATTTTGATGAAATTTTGTGGGATTCAAGAAAAGGACAAGAAATACGTAGTTATACAGTAAGAAAGGGTAAGAAGATATATAGATATCCATGAACGATATAGACACAATGTTAGAGCAGTTAAACACTCTAAATCAGAATTATATCTGGATAATAGAGCAAGGCGAAAAAATTTTAAAAGACGTTGATAAGGCTATGAATAAATCAGACTTTGAAAAAGTAGAAAAACTAAGAAATAAATTTATTGAATTAGAGAATAGGCACTTGCGTGATAAAAAGACATATAATAATACTATAAAACAAAGCAGATTATATTTTAAATCCAAATATAATTTAGATTTGTTTGATTATTTTGAATTAGAGGATATTTAGCTTGACAAATTAAGTCAACCTGTTATAATATTTTTATGTCCATTAAAAAACTTAGCAAAAAAGAAATTAAAAGGCTTAAGGAAGAGGGCCGCCTTAGGGATCATATGGAAATTTGGGTTGACCAGCATAATCATAAGCTCGAGCTCTTACGTACTATTACTAGCCTTATTGCAGCTGCTTGTTCATCGGTTGTTCTTTTGAAATTGTTTCATTTTCTTTGAAAATCTTTAATAAAGTTAAAGAGATTAGTTTCGCTCTATTAAATGAGCACCCATCTCTACATAGATGTAGACATTTTAGTTTTATTTTAGATGGCTCGAAGATTGTCAAAATAGGATTTAATAGAGATAAAACGCATCCAAAAAATCTACTCTACGATTATAAAAACCGTAAGGGGGAGATAATGTCAAATCAAATAGGAATTCATTCTGAGATGGATGCAGTTATTAAATTAGGAGCAACTGATTGCTCTGGTTTGACTATTATTAATACACGTGTTAATAGAAACAATAAACTAGACTTAAGTAGACCGTGTAGAGGATGTACAGATATGCTTAGGCGATTAAATTTTAAGAGTGTGTTCTATAATGATGCTAATGGAATCTTTTGTAAGTATTAAGAGGAGGGTATTACGTAAATATATTCTGATATATCACTGGGATTAGTATTTTGTTGTGCAATAAACACATATACCATAGGTAGCCATTGCCGAGTTGTAAGTCCGTCTGAATAACCACCAGTTAGAATACATGTATTATTAACGCCAGGGTTTGGAGATAATTTTCTTGTATCAAATTTTAAATACCTAGTTATCGAACCACCGAGTATCAATTTATCCAAGGCTATGTTAAATATACGGCAATGAAAATTAGATGGAAGGCTATCATCGAATGTAATGTTTGATTCGGAAGTACATTTATTAACTATTATAGCACCATGTGCAGTTAAATAATTAGAGCTTGTTAAAGTAAGACTAGGATTTGTATTGTGAAAGACTTTACTACCATATAGTATATTAATAGTTTCAAAATTTAATTTTGAATAGGTTACAGCGCTTGTGGCGATATTTGCTGTATCTACACAAAATGCACTTAAATGTGAGTTTTGTATCGAGCTTGGAGCGTAATGCCTGGTCGTAACGGCAGAATTAGCAATGTTTCTAGTTGTAACTACATTACTAGAAAGATGAATAGTTTGAATTTCATAATCTTTAATATGTTTGGCACGGATAGCACTTAATGCAATATCAGTTTCCCTTACATTTTCAGCAGATATAGATAGCGTTGTGACGGAATTATCAGCAAGCATTCCCTGTATTACAGTAGTAAGAGGCATATGTTATGCTTGGGCTTCCGTCCAAGAAATTCTAGCTGTTATCTGGGAAGTGGTGGCGCCTGTGGTTAAATTTCTTGCAGTAATATAGAGAATATCTGGACCGTCTGGATACATTCCAACTACTGGAGCAGCGCTAAGAGGTAGATTATTACTGTATCCTCCACCCATTATAGAATTACCCAACTCTCTTACGCCAGCTAGATCAACAAAAGTCTTTGTAAATCCAGTAGATGCAGAATCACACAAGAAGCTAAATACATTCTCGCCCCCTACTACTTTTGGATGGTCTCTTCTAATATTATCCACAGGGGTGGCCGGCAAGGCCGGGGACTGGGCAAGCTGTGCTAAGCTAGACCCGCCAATATTACTAAATACAAAACTATCATTTAGTCCAGGGTTGCTTACGCGGGAGTTTAAATATAGACTAATTCTAAATGTACCTGTAGACAAAACATCCATACTCCTCAAATTTAATTGCATCCTATTAATAATTTCTCTTTGACCCAAAAATCCAACTCTACCGCTATCTACTGATGGAGATAATCTAATTGCTAGAATAATGTATTCACTGGTATCGCCTCCTCCAGGAATATAAAGTAAATTATTATTGCCAGCAGAAAAGAAAACGTTTTGATCATTATCAAATCTGCCGTCCATAATAACGCTAGAACCCCAATGGGATAAAGCAGTGGCGCTAGGCCATAATGCTGAAGCAGATGCTGTCACAGTTCCCATTAATTCAACAGGTACCGGGGCGGTATCAGAATATGTAAACGTTTGAGGTGAATTAATTCCACCGGGTATAGCTCTATTTAACTTTAAAAGCTGTGTATCTGTTCTACCATTATATCTTAAATATTCTATTGGTCTATAATCTCTTCCTAATACCTTATTATCCGGGGTAGAAATAATACCTGGAGTAGTAATCTTAATAATACCAGAAAGAGGAAATGTAGATGCGTTTTTAACATTAGCAACAGTATCAATTGTGGCTAGCGATTGTGTGAGAATAGTTGTTGGTGAATATGTACTCTCCTCATATCTAGCAGGTAAGTTGCCGGATCTCAAGTATGCCTCGGTGTTTACGTTGTTATTGATAATTTTATGGCAATATACTACATTACCGTTGCTTCCGCGAACACCATATCTTATAAACCCAGCACCATACCAGGAATAGTCCATATAGAACATTTGCATTCTTGTAACATCAAGTGCATAGCCGCTTGGTCCTGTACCGTCCAATTTATCTATGTTCCATTGACTTTGCGGAATTCTTAAATCAATAGTTTTACTTAAAATTGTATTTGCTTGAGTTACCCCTTCATATTCAGGTATAATTAACATTCTAGTATCAGATTCTATAGAACTAATCCTATAGCTTTGACCTTTTATAACAACAAAGTCACCGGGGGTAAGTTGTTGTGAGAATAATGTTCTATTTCCTGTAATTACACTAGATCCATTGACCGTGTTTACTGTACCTGTTACCTGGTTCGTACTGTTTCTACGAACCACAAATGTGTTAATGCCATCATTTTCAAAAAACATTCCGTTCTGTTGATCAAACATACCTAAACGAGTTTGCAGTCCGTAGATATTGCCTGGGGAAACAACTATTGGAAAGCCAGGTGCTTGTAAGCTGGATGGAATAGCTACAGATTGATAGGTTATAGAAGTCTCTGTACTTCCAGTTACATCGAAAGTACCATTAAAAGCAGAATCAGAAGATCCAGAAACTATAACCTGACCGCCAGGTACAAAGCCATGAGGAAATTTAGTATAAGCAGTAATAGTGGCTATACCTGTAGTTGTAGAAGCAATAATAGACTCTATGTTAGCTGCTGGTTTGAGAATACTACCTGTACTAAATTGAATACCTTTACCAGACTGATATCTAAAATAGCGTCTTGTTTGTCTGGCTATAGATACATTAGGCTGTGAAGAGCCACATGTAATTTGTACCCCTCCATCATAAGGTCTATGAATACTAAAACCTCCAGGTCTACCATAAAGCGTTGCAGTAGGCGAATATGTAAATGTTGTTGCAGGAACGGTATCATGAGAACTAACAGTAAATTGCTGCGTATTTACAACTTGAGAAACGGTAAAAGCACCATTAACTGGATCGGTGTAATAAAATGTATTCATACTAGGTACAGGGGCTAAAGCTTTTTGAGCTTGTACACCTGTAACATATATTAAATTTCCTACAGAAAGACCGTGTGCACCAGAGGTTGTAAATAAGATGGTGTTTGTATTATTTGCAGATACTCCCATTCCTTGGTTAAGAAAGTTGATCCACCGGAAAGAGGTATAAAAGAATTACCATAAAACCCACCAGCAAATACTAGTGTTCGGTTGGAATCGAGAATATTAGTCGTTGAAGCAAAAGGCCTTTTGCCTACATAAGAAAGCACCGGATTTGAATTGTCAGATCTAATGCTATGTGCAGATAATTGAAACCAGCCATTAGCATTATTATCTAGAGTATCTTGTACATATAAAATACCACCAGCACTTATACCTGCTACAATAGAATTGTAGCTAGCTGCATCTGTTGGAACAATGTTTACTATTCTAGAATTTTGAGTTACGTTTATAGCAGAAATAAAAGCAGGGTTAATTGGATTAATGGGTTCAAAAAAAGCTGTAGGTCTATTATTGAGCTGAAAAAGAGTTTCCCATTTAGTAGATTGTACGCTGTACTCAAAGTCTGTATCAATAAGCGATTGAGGCATTGATACTCTCTGTTTGTTTACAGGGTCAAAGTATTCCTCTGTAGGCATCACCGATATAGCAGGTGAATCATATATTACCTGTAATATATCAGTGTTAAGATGGTTACTTGTATCTGTTAAAAGTGTCAGCTCCCTGGTATTTTGATTCCAGGAATTTACCCCTGTATCCTGTGATCCTTCTGCATATATTATTGTATTTCTGGTTAAATTAATGACTGCCATTAACCTGTTGAAAATGAACGGTGTTGCTGTATAGTTTGAGAAATTAAGCTTACCTAAACTTGTGGCCCCTGGTGTAAAAACCACTGATGCTGAAGTTGTTGTTAATATGGTTTTCACTCTTTATTTATATTTATCCTGTAAATATCCCTCTCATTAGCTAAAAATCAATGCTGTTTGAAACATACTTTGTTGTAGCGATTTGCAGCTTAATGTGTTAGAAACTGTTAGGTTTGTTATCTTTATATTGCTATTTAATTTAGGCGATGTAACTGCACCGTTATTAATTGAATCGGTCAAAACAGAATTAACTGTAGGATACATAGAGGAGGACGGAAAAGGTCTGTTGTATGTAATTTCAACAACACTAAACCCAACAGGTGGCGGTGTTGTAAGCTGAACATTATATCTATCTAATAAATCCCAATTATCTTTGTTTTGATAAATTCCAGAAACATAAACACTTATATCGTTTTTAGTGGCTACAGCACAAAGTAGTGTGAATATGGTTTGATTAGGAAGAACATCAAATGTTTGATAGGGAATAAATGAATTTGTTAAAACGTACCCAGCAGCAGACAGGGTACCGGTTACTGATAAGTTACCTACAAGTGTTAAATTAGAGCCTAATTTATTTGATGTTACAGCTCTATCGCCTATCTTACTTTCAGTTACAGTACCGTCGCCGACTTGACCAATGGGAAATGGATTTGCATTAAGATATACAATTTCTACGTTTTTATTATCTAATCCGTAAACATAATCTGAAGGTAGAGGTGGCGCTTCAGTAAACGTAATAGATGAGGGCGGGCCAGGGTTAACAGAATATGTTACCTTATCCTGGTAGATACCACCTACATAAACTAATATATCGTTTTGACTAGATATATTATTTTCAAGCTGCCAGGTTACGGTGACACCGTTACCTGCAAATCTTTGTATTTTATTACTTTGAAATACACCATAAATCATATCAGCAGATAAGCCGCCTCTTACACTTAAGCTATTAGTAATAGTAACTTTGTTTAAAGTGACAGGGTAGGAGGAAAGATATCTTGTAGCAATAGGTATAATATTAGATGAAGCCCAGTCATTAGATAAACTGTAAACAGTCGATTCAGTACTTTCCCAACCACCAGAATTATTTTGTGTAATGTTAAGTAAATCAATTAATTGAAGTGTGTTGTATCTACCAAAGTAAATTGAATCAGAAGAAGAAATTGCTCCCTGTACCGTGAAATCAACTGTAGGGTTAACTGTGTTAACTCCAACTCTTCCACGACCAGTATTATACTTGTTAGTATCTTTAATACTAAAAACCGGAAACATGCTATCAGAGTCAACAAACCTTGCAATGTCGAACTGACCACCTTGTGAACCAACTAGTAGAGCTGGTTCATACCCATAAGAAAAAACACTCAATGCAGAAAACGATGTAACAGCATTAATAACATAAGTAGCACTCAAAGCGGATACACCGCCGGTAGCAACTATATTGCCTTGTACATATACATTTCCAATAATTTGACCGCCCGTGAGTTGATAGTATCTTAAGTCAGCAGAATCTTTTGTGAGAAAGGTACCGCTTTGTGTTTTGAACGTTGAGTAAGTACTATCCCAATATTCTGTTGTTTTAAATGCTCTATTTCCTGTAGGGGTAGAAATGAGAATAAAATCGTTAAATGAAGGAAGAGCAGGTAGACTTGGCGCACCTAAATTAGGTTCAGCGTTTTTTAGATTTAAATATTGATATCTGAGAGGGTCAGCGCTCAATGGCGGTGTGACTTTTATTCTCTCACTTATAAATCCTGTTCGTAAAGGATTCATTATTATGCCTCTGTATTAATTGTTTCCAATATAGATACTACAAGATGAATTGAATTATCATTACTGCACCATCCAATTAATCTATCTCCATCAACCAGAACAATTTTACCAAGTATTAAATTAGCTGTATCGTTTGGAGGTATTGCAAATCCGCTTAGTAAAAATACTCTTGCGGAATTAGCTTTACTAGAAACTGCCATTGTAACGGTTTGAAAATTACCTGTGATATTTGCTGCTTGTGCATTTAGAATAATCGAGGCTCTTGTAGTTGGTGATGTATATATTACTGGAGTAGGGTCATACGTAGCAGACAGCGGTAACGTAAGATTTCTAAATAAATTTAAAGGGACGTTTGCCATATATTATTTATTACTCTATTGCAAGGGTAAATGGTGTTACTAGAGAAAATATAGATCTTTGAAAGGTCTGACCTTCAATAGTTCCAGTTGCCTGTCTAATTGTTAATCCGCTTCCAATTTTAAAGTCTCCACTCTGATTTGTTGCTGTATAAAACACAACACCGGGGTATTCCTGGACTACCTCGTTATCCACGTTTGTTTGTCCACCTAAAATAGGTAATGACTTTGTTAAATCTGTACCAGTTCCAATATATTCAAAAGTAATTGCACTGGCTAGAATATTACTTCTTATATAAAAATATACTACACGGCCTGCTTCAAACGATCTATTCAATGTAGTAGGCGGGTCTATATAGATATTATACAAGTTAGTACCGGTTTTGACAGCAGAGCCTACAAGATAAAGGGTATTGGTTGTATCTCCACTTAATGAAAATATTAAGCCTAATGCAGGAGAGATTGCAAGGTTTGTTGATACTGCTTGATTTATTGTAATACTATCATTTCCAGCTATTGCAGGGTTAAGCAATCTACCTGATAAAACAAACATAGGAGATTTGCCCTTAGATACAAGCCCGTAATTACCAAATGAACAGTTAGATGTGTTAATATCGCAGCCACCGCCGGACTCACATAATACACCGTGTGTACAGCAAATTGTAAATGTACTGACTAATTGAGCATATCCATTATTAATAATATGTACACCTATACCTCCTTCATTAAATTGAGTATAAGAATCCATAACCATACTACGTAAATACCCATTCACCAAGCTACCATCTATTCTACAGCCTGCGCCCGCGTTATTAGCACCGGTAGATGTTGATCTAGCGATAGAGCTACTTCCCTGTATGTAGGGGCTTGTTACAACATACCTTTGAGCTTCTGAAGGTTGAGTAGCAGAAAGACCGGGCGTAAAAAAGGCTTTTCTATAATCAGGCTTTGTTACGTCGCGCTGTGGAAAAGCAACGGCAGCAGACGGATATAAATGACCTCTAAAAGTAAAGCCGTATATATAATCAGCATTACTTACCCAAAAAATATCATACGTAGGGTTGTTTGGATAAATATTAACTCGTCTTAAGTTATCGCCTATTAATGATGTATTTGGCGGAACATAAACAGGATTTTCTTCATAATAATCACCTGATCTTATAAAGACAGTATATTTGTTAGCGGGGCTTTTTGCAGCTTCAAAACAAGCTCTTTTAATTGTTCTGAAAGCTTCGTTTTCAGCAATACCTCTATAGGCAGTATCACTACCGCTCAAACTTACATATAAAACATTGGGTGATAAGGTTAAACCGCCAGAAATAATTCTTGATAGAGTGTAGAAGTCTACCTTAAATTCACCTGCTAGGGGTCTAAAGCCAACAAGATAATCTGTAGGTATTGGCTCTAGAGCTGCAAACTCATTAAAAGACCGAAAAGGCATAGAAATATTTAGTTTCTATGCCTGGGAATACTATGTATTATTCTGCCTTAGCTTCTTTATTTACAGCGACGATATCCACTCTGCTAAGTACTTTATCACCACTAATTAGTGTGATAGGTACTAAGGCGGCGCTATATTCGGTTAAGAGCTGCTCAATCTTTGTCTTAACCTCTAGAAGCTTCTCTTCGTTATTAATTTCGCTCATATATTATATATAATATCCATATCATTACTTTCCACTAATTATTTGTATAAAAGTAAATTTTTTACCGCTTGAAGCCAAATTATAACCGGCAGGATTTGCAAAAATAATATCAATATTTTGCGGTTTATTGAAGGAAGACAATTTAAAGGATAGGGTATGGTTGTTGTAAACGTTAAATTCATCTACAGGGTAGGCACTAAAAGGTCTATTGTTTGCACTAACGCTTTTTACATCGCTATATAGATCATAGTAACTTTCTCTTCCATCAAATTTATTAGAACTTAAAAATAGACCTGACGATGTTCTATAATTAAACATATTACCTCTCAAGGTAATAATTTTACCTCCTGTACTTACAGGGACAACAAAAGTTGCTAAATTTGACTTCATGGTTGTGTATATAATTCAACACCTGTTATGACGGGGTAACCGGAAATAGAAAATTGATCTGTATTGTAAGCGCTAGATAGAGAATCTTGTAATGTAACAACTTGTGATTTTAATGTACTATAGGATCCATATGCAAGAGATGTACCGGAACTTACTGCAGTCATGCTGGTATCAATACGGAAAATATTCTTAACTGGATCTTGGGGATCAGGAAACAACCAGCCTTTTATTGTGAATCCAGTGTTCGCAACAATCAAAGCTTTTGTTTGCCCATTTATATCCTTTGGATATTCAAGATTTACTTGTCCGCTCCAAAGAATTTCAGTTCTTATTTCCTGTGTATAGGGTAGATTGAAAATTTTAGGAATAGTCCAACTTAATATAATATAAGGATTACTAAATGGTATAAAATTACTTAAAATCTGATCCATATCAGATTGATATCTGGCAATAATACTCATATTTACAACTATGTTTATGGGATTTGGTGTTTTGTAATAGAACGATTGAGCCGTGTTATCGCGACCGTTTGAACTACCGTGGGCATAGAAGCCAGCATTCTTATTAAAAACTCTATTATTATCTCTAGAAATACTTCCTATTGTAATACTCACAACAGGTAGAGTAACATTTTGACCAGGGTTGACAAGATCAAATAAAACTCTTTCTTTAGGAGCGTAAATATATCTTACTTCTTGGGTAGCCTGTGCTACCCTATTTTTATCATATCTCTTGATTAGAACATTATCAAAGGCAGCGAGAAACTGAAGTATTAAGTCTTTTACTTCAAAATAGTAACTATACTGTTTCACCTATTATTTAGGTGAATATTATAAGTAGTATTTCCACTTTTGAGCTGAAATTTGTTTTGAAAGCTTTTTTCGCGTTGAAGGTTTCATAAAAGTCTTACGCAAACGAAGTTCGTCCAAAACACCACATTTCTTTACCATATTAGTAAACTGCTTAATCTTCTTGTCAAAATACACTTTATTAGACACTTTGTCTTTATCAAGTTTTATCTCACAATTAATCATTAGATTATTATATATGCTTATTATACATCTTCTACTACTGAAATTTCAGCATACACATTAAAAAATTTATTAGGCTTTCTGGGGGTTAATAGCTTTACATGGTTTTGTACTTCATATATATTGGAGCAAAACTTTTCAACCATATAGCTTAAAATAATTTTATTATCTATTATTTCGTAATCAAAGGGGTAGGGTATCTCGACTACTTTCTTAGTTTGTTGTATTAAAATTGTAAAGACGAGATAAAAATCTTTAATACAAAATAATATTAATTTACCTGACTTGGTAAATTTGTTATTAACAGAAATATTAATTTTCTGTTGCAAAAATTTATTAATATTTTTTTCTAAAGATTCTATTTTCATGAATCCATAAATGCCATTTTTTGTTGTAAAGATAATTTCATTATATTTTCTTTAAAATATTTCCAAAATGCTTCGCCTGCAGGTATAGTTGTAATTAAATCACAATTATCACAATTTATACATCTATAATCTTGCATAAAAATATCCCAGGCAATAATAAGATTTTTTTGATTCGGGTCATACTTCGGGCTTCTAGAAGACGGTCTATAATTAAGAGTTATTCTACCATCAATACTATTCAGTATTGTATTGGAATTTGTACACAGCATTCTACGAAACATAGATCGACCGGGCACTGGTCTCCTGCGAGTGAACCTAATCTCACACGCTGCGTTTTGTAGAACTGGTCTTAGACTTAGTATCGATACTATCATTTTGGTTTCTCGGTTTTACAGTACCGAATATTCTTTGTTCGTTTAAAAAAATACCATATCTAACCGTACCATGGTTTTCGACCTCTATGTTTGAAATTGGAACACCTAGATTGTTAGGGAAACAAATATAATCACCAGACTTAACAAGCTTACAGGTATCACCACAAATAATTACTTTTCCAATTCTCCATGCATTCGTTTCTGCATTTACTGGAACTAAAATACCATTACGTACTATAGTGTTTGAACTACCACCATCATCAGCAAACTCCGCTAGTATAATATCATCGAGTACTTGGCAGAGGTTATACCCCATAAAAACACTATTAAAAGTATTTTTAGAATGGGAGCTTAAATCAATAAGACTTTTTTGTGTCGGTAATTTATCTACGTTTGCTTTTGCCATAATAAGATTTAGTGAAAACCCTTAAAAATCAAGCTTTCTCTTTTGAGGGCCTTTTAATGTAATTGATTCTTTGCTTTTTATATCTTGGCAATACTTTTAATAAAAACGTATATTGGTCGTCAGCATTAAAGACGTGTCCATATCTATTGAGTGTATCATTAACAATTTTAGCTGCACTACTATCAAGCATAGATATCCATCGATTTATCAGATACGGTTGATAGTTGTTCTTTTCTTCTGCCTGTTGTACTAAGTTTTCTTTCTTACTAAAAGCAACACCATCAATAATATCAAATATATTCAATGTGAGATAATCTTTGTCGAGGCGATAAAAATATCATCGTTAATTTGATAAAAGGCGTTAATAACATCTGACATAAAATTCTGACATTCAATATCAGTTAATTTTGTACTATATGCAAAAGCAGGAGCATGTTTACCAGCAGTTACGTTGATACCAGTATGTCCTAAGGCTGCACTATCCTTTACGTGGACAATACTTACACTGCACTTGCCCTTTTGTTGTGTAACACCACCTTGCGTAAACTCTTTATTAACCATTAAATCATCACCATCAACTTCAATAGGCGCGTCAATGTATTTGTTAAGAATATTGGCAATAATCGAATTAAACATTCTCTGATAGCTGATAGCGCCAAAACCTTCAGTTATAAGAGGAATCTCATATAGAAAATGAATCATATCTTCACTATATATAAAATCCTTATTCAGCGAATCTTCCTGGTCAATTAACCCTTCTGTTTCAACCTTTGCCGGGGCTCTAAAGGAGATAATATTACCAATTGGCAAACACTTATTTCGGAAATACTTGTAAGCAAATCTCTTATGCAAGAGAACACCATCATAAATTTTAATATCTGTTAGAATCATAAGATGATTATATACCTTAACTTAAGGAAGCCACCATATATATAAACCAAATCCTAAAATACTTAATTTAAATTCACGACCAAAATCGTATATACAAAAACTTATACCGGTATCTATGTTTGAAAGATAAACACCACATTCGAAAAGACCCTCCTTCTTATTCAAATTTAAAATTAATAATTTTGGGCACAAAAACCTAATCAAAAAATTTTCTCGCATGTACAATCTTCGCTTTTTTCTCATATATTAGAACCGTACTTTATAACCACAATACATTTTAATGAAAAAATTCAAAAAATCAACTGTATATTTTTAATTGAAACTTAATTTTTTTTTAATAAATAAACGGTATATATGTCTGAATTTGATAATGCTAGTAGTGGTCGAGATGGTACATTTGGCAAATCGCTAATGAATTATATTAATTCTCGATTGCCCTACCAGAGCTACACTGTCGTAGATTCGCTTAATAAGCTTAATCCTAAGTATAAAGTCTTTCAAGACACTGGCAGTAAGCGTACTGAAGCTTTAGCGCGTCAAAGTATTAGCTCTAATACTGAATTTAATAATATAGATCCTGCGGGTATTATTGGGCTAGATAATAATTTCACTCAATACATGTATGCTAATATTCAGCATGATAAAATTACCAGACTCAGGGATTATAGAGTAATAGCTGCATTTTCTGAGGTTGCAGATGCATTAGATGAAATATGTGATGAGGTTGTTAATAGAGATAAAAACGGAAAAGTAGCATACCTAAAAACACCTGATATTGAATTAGAGGAAGAAGATGCTGCATCACTAGAAAAGGAATTTCAAAAATATATTAATTATTTTGACTTGCAAAATAAAGGCTGGGAGTATTTTCGCAATTTACTAGTCGATGGTGAAGTTTATTTTGAACATATAATTCACAAGCAGTACGAGGAAGAGGGTATTCTCGGTACTATGGTTATTCCTACCGAATTTATCGATCCTATTTTCGGTAATGTACAGAATTTAATGATTAAAGGATATTTATTGAGAAAGCCGATCTTTGACAAAAACAACCCTACAAAAATACTAGACTATGATCTTGTTCCTTTAGATAAAAATCAAGTTACCTATATTAATTCTGGTGTTTGGAATGAAAACAAAACAATAAGATTACCGTTCATTGAAAACGCACGCCGTGCTTACAGACAGTTAAGTCTTATTGAAGATTCGATAGTAATTTATAGACTGGCCAGAGCACCAGAGCGTTTAGTTTTTAATGTGGATGTGGGTAATATGCCTCCCCCTAAGGCAGAAGCATATTTAAAGAAACTAATGAACCAATACTGGTCGTCAAAAACTTATGATAATGCTCAAGGCGGTAACGCAGTCAAAAAATTTAATCCACAATCTATTTTAGATAATTTCTGGTTTGCAAAGCGTGCCGGGAGCGAAGGAACAAAGATAGATAGATTGGCAGGCGGTGAAAATTTAGGAAAACTAGAGGACTTAGAATATTTTCTTAAGAAACTTTATAAGAGTTTAAAAGTACCTGTTTCAAGACTTAATGTAGAAGACGCATATAAAGATGACATGAATATCTTGCGCGAAGAATTAAAATTTGCCAAATTTGTTGTACGTATGCAACAACAATTTGCAGAGGGACTGAAGAATGGTTTTATTACACATCTTAGGCTTCGTAAGCTATGGGAGAAATATGATTTAAAGGAAAATAATATTGATATAGAATTTAATGTACCGGTTAACTTCTTTGAAATGAGAGAGGCTCAAAAACAAGAACTAAAGACAACCTCATACAACAATATTACTCAGTCCGATGCTGTGAGTAAGACGTACGCGCTAAAAAAATATATGGGATGAAGTGATATAGAGGTAATGGCTAATAGAGAGTTTATGCGAAAAGATATTGGATTTTTGTGGGAGCTTGAGCAAATCAAGAGTGGTGGACCTAACTGGCGTGAAAATCTTCAAGCAGGAGCCGCTCCAGCACAAGGCGGTGAGCTTGCTACCGGTGGAAGCGGCGGAGGCAGCGGACCGGCAATGCCTCCTGCTTTTGGACCAGCTCCTGCAGCTGGCGGAGCGTCTGAAGCAGGTGCACCTGCAGGAGAGCCTACCGCGCCCGGGTCTGAAGCAGCAGCTGGAGCTGCACCAGCAACTGGGCAACCTACTGCTTAATCAAGAGATTATAGCAAAATTTTAATTTTTTCTTTTCGTATTTTCTTGCATCTATTTCGTCAGGATCATTCCAATATTTCGAATTTATTAATTCTGCATCCCTATATGTATATGAGAGCTTAAAAGGTTTTTTAATAATTCTATATTGTATAAAATGTCTCAATTCATGCAACATGTTACGCAATACTCTGCTTAGTTTTATATATCTTTTTTCTAAAGCTTTACTCTGAACGGCTACACATAAAGTATTAGTGTAAAAATCAAAATAACTATGAATAGCTCTAGGCATTATATTCAATCTTAATGTTTTATTTGGCAATTTACCTGCCTCACTACACAATCTTAAAATCAACAAAAATAATTTATCTGAATTAATTTTATTTTTTTTTAACCAGTCTAAACTTTTTCTAGAAAAAACAATCTTCATTTAAGCCATACAGTGGTAGGGTCGTATGCAGTTGTATCCAGAAAATCCCATACTTCATATTCAGGCTTAGTTTCCATACTAGCTGCCTTTATAAGATTATTTAGTAAGCTCTGTAGGTCTTGTATGTGCCATACATCATCTAAAAGCTTTCTACCAGATGTTCTAGTTTTATGAGCAACATGATCTGCATAGGAATAGGCAAACCCTGCAAAAGGAGGTATCATACAGCCAAGACTGACTAAATTACCAATAATCCTTGAACATACTTCTTTACCGCCAACAGAGTGCATTGTTGTTATGGCACAGGCAGGTTTACCAACTAAATATTTTGAGCCTTCTAAAACAGTCATTTTTTCAAATAATTGCTGCATAGATGACCCCCAACTATCCCAATATGTTCCTGTTGCAAAAATAAGGCCATCAGTTCTCTTGATACATCTTTTTACAGTATTCCAACAAAATGAAGGGTGTAGGTGAATAATTCTAACCTTAACATTATCATGATGTTTCAGTATCATTTTTTTAATTTTTCGTAGCAACATAGAAGTGTTACCGGTTCTGCCGCCTAGCGCACCATTAATAATAAGAATATTCTTCACTATAGCACAGTATACAGGAGTAACAAAAACAAATCAAATACTTTTTTTAGTAAAAAAATTACTTGAACAAATTATTGCATATATATAATATAAGGTATGGAAACGTTCACCGCAATAATAAAAAACCATGGAAGCCTAGATAAGTCTAGGACAATAAAAGTATCTGCTGAGGACACCTGGCTTGCCCACAAAGAGGCATGCAGCTATTATAATGAAATAAAAGAATTCATTCCTACTATCAAGGATAATCGCGGTAACGAAGTCTATAACATAGAAAAAGGCTTTATTTTCGAATAAATAATAAACATACAATGCAATTTAGCTACCTTCAGTGATTGATTAATGAATAGCGTCTCTCTTATTGTTGTGGACCAAACTAGTTCGGGTTGTAACCACATAAAAATAATTATTGATGAAAAAGATTCTGGTATTTTGTACTTGACTTCAGACCAATTTGATTTTATTTCTAAATCTTTATGGAGAGCCTGTACAAACGAAGGTATTCCCTTTGATATAAAAAATCCTTTCGATGAAAATAATTTTGATGATGACGAGGAAGAATAAATATATGTGTGAAGTTTACACAGTCATCTGGTAAATTTTTTTGTGAAGAATTTAGTTCTCACGTTTACGAGGACTTTAATAGACATAGTATATTGGTTAATATCGATCATGAATGGTTTGCAGCGTTAATTAAAGGTATGGAAAAAAGAAAATATAAATTAGTTCACGTTACTGAAATGCCAAAATCTATTACTTGTGTGTTCACAAAGAGTTGATTTTTTTTATTATATAATATAATTCAGAGTGGCTGATACTGTTGCTCCAATTTTTAATGCTGAAAAGCATACATACACAGATCCAGAGGATAAATTCCTTTATACTAGTGTAACTAGATGGATAGAAAAATTCAAACCATATTTTGATGAGACTGCTGTAGCAAGACGAGTTGCAGATAGGGAAGGAGTTCCAGTAGAATTAATTCTTGAAGTATGGAAGGGGAAAAGAGATGATAGCGCTGAATTTGGTACTAAGGTGCATAAAGTTCTAGAAATCTATAATTCAACTGGTAAGGTAAGTGATGATAAATTTTCCAAAGTTATTGATAGTTTTAAAAAACTAAACTTAACATTTAATAAAAAAAATACGGTATTTGAAAAACTGGTCTACAGCAAGCAATTAAAAATTGCAGGCACATCCGACGTTATTGTACATAATAGCGATAAAAAAACGTTTAATATATATGATTTTAAAACAAATAAGAAATTAAATCACTGGTCTGTATATAAAGAAACACTGCTCGGTCCGCTATTTAAATATCCAAACTGTGAATATTTTGTGTACGCGCTTCAATTAAGTATGTATGCCTTTCTTTACAAGGAAATGACAGGCCTCGAACCTTTAAGATTAAAAATTTTATGGTTTTCGAGAGAAGCGCCAGAGAATTATAATAATTTAAATGGTTCTTGGGAAATTATAAATGTTCCCTACATGGAAGATGAAATTACTAAATGCATTAAATCACAAAAGACGTAGTTGGCCTGAGCATGCAATGGCATTAGCCATAGAAGCGTCAAAAAGGAGTGAGGACCCGTATAGGAAAGTTGGCGCCTGTGCACTAGGACTCGATAATAGAGTTCTAGGGGTATCTTATAATGGATTAGTATCCAATAAAACCGTTAATAAGAAATTTTGGCAAAATAGAGACGTTCGTCGTCCTTATGTTATTCATGCCGAACAGAATTTACTTAGTTTATTTGGTAGAAACCAGGCAAATTTAATTGCTGTGACATTATTTCCCTGTGAATACTGTGCAAAATTAATAGCTACATGGGGCATTCCTAAAGTGTATTATATTGATGAGTATGAAAGAATGAACGAATCAAAAAACATACTAAAATTTTACAATATTAAGTACTATAAACTATATAGAAAACTATTATAGAGCCTATAAATAAGCTATATGGCCGTAGCTACTATTTCTGTTAATTTCGCAACAGTTGCCGATGTTCGTTCCGGAGCAAGCTTTATTACAAGCATAAACCCACTTCAACTTAAGAACGCATTAATTAGTGGTGCTTCTTTTTATGATATAAACATTAAAGGCGCTACATTTAATAACGATGTAAACATAAACACAGCTAATTTATATGTTAACGATGATACTAAAGCTGTTACAATTGCTCCAATAACAACCATTAATAATTCAACTGATGCTATTACTAATTCTGTTGGTGCATTAGTTGTTAAAGGCGGTATCGGTGTATCTAAGAAAGTTAATATTGGTACAGAATTAACTGTAGGATCTACAGCAACTATTAGCGGTCTTGTAACAGCGAATAATGGAGTTACTATAAATAATGCAGCTCTTACAGTCAATAGTACTGCTACAATTACAGGTATCACGCAAATTTCTAGCAGTCAAGATTCTTCAGCATATAATAATGGTGCGCTAATCGTTGCCGGCGGTGTTGGAATTAATAAAGCCGTTTATACTAATTCAACTCTAAGAGTTGCAGGTATAACTACACTTGCAAGCTCTGCTATATCTAGTAGTACATCAAGCGGTGCACTGGTTGTTACGGGGGGAGCTGGCATAGGGGGTACTGTTAATATTGGTGGCTCGACTAACGTTGGTGGTATTGTCTCTATCACCGCCAATACGGTTTCAACTAATACAGGTAACGGTGCACTGGTTGTTACAGGTGGTGTTGGTATCGGTGGTGCACTTAATGTAAGTGGCTTCGGCGCATTTAACGGTATATTAACTATTAATAGTAGTGCCGCATCATCGAATACAACCTCAGGTGCACTTATCGTTGCTGGTGGTGCTGGTATCGGGGGTGCTGTTAATCTCGGATCTACTTTAAATGTTGCTGGTGTTACAACCATTACAAATGGAACAGCTTCAACTGGCGTAGGAAGCGGTGGGTTAGTTGTCTCCGGTGGTGTTGGTATTGGTGGAGCCGTCAATATAGGACAAACCACGACAATTGCAGGTATCACAACTATTACTAATAGTACCGCTTCGGCTAATTCTAGCAGCGGTGCCCTAGTTGTAACCGGTGGTGTAGGCGTTGGCGGAACAGTTAGTATTGCAAATAATCTCAATGCCTCTGGAACAGTTAGTTTCTCCAATGCAACAGCGTCTAGCAGTTCAAGTACAGGAGCTTTAATTGTAACTGGTGGTATAGGGGTTGGCGGTATTTCTTATTTTAGCAGCACACTTAATACAGCCAGTATTAATACAACAGGTATTACAAGTTCCGGTATAGTTAGTATCACTAGCGCAACTGCAAGTTCAGGCACGGCTAGCGGTGCATTAGTGGTTACAGGTGGTGTTGGTATTGGTGGCTCCGTTAACGTAGGTTCAAATCTTAGTGTCACTGGTACATTGTCTGTAGGAGGTTTAACTGTTAACGGTAATTTACAGGTTAACGGGGCTATTAATGCGACTGGTGATATCACCGCTTATTCTGATAGTAGATTGAAAGATAATGTTAAAAGTATTTCTAATGCTTTGGATAAAGTTAATCAAATTTCTGGAGTGTCGTTTGATTGGAACGAAAAAGCTCTAAAAACCGGTCATGATGTAGGTGTTTTAGCTCAAGAAATTGAGAAAATATTGCCTGAAGCTGTAGCAACGATGAATGATGGTTACCTTGCTGTTAAATATGACAAAATTATACCTTTGCTTATCGAAGCAATAAAGGAACTACAGAAAAAAGTAGATTTGAAAGGTTAATTTATGGCCAAACTTCAGAGTTCAGGCGCGATAAGTATATCACAGATCAATACCCTTAAGGGCAGGGGTACACAAACATCCTCCTTGGACAGCAGAACATTAGACTACATGGGTGATACTTCCCGAACGGGAACAGCTAGAGCGGATCTAGGTGTTTGTATGCCTAATATGGTTATTAATAAGAGCACAGGTCAATTAGCTAGGAGCTCATCTAGCTGGGTGTATACAGGACCGCAAGCTGCCTGGAGACCTTATAGTTTTTCACAATTTTACGAGGCATATTCCGGTAGACCAACGCTAGCAGTAACAAAGATTAATCTCAATATTACAAATCAAGGTCAATTCCAGGTTGATTGTTCAGGTAGCGAGGCATATATCAACGTAAATACACCTTATTCGGTTTACAGTTCGTCAACAGGCAGCTGGTCGGTCTGTACTGTTAACAACGGTACAAGAATAACATATACCGTATCTAACGGTACATATACTATTGCTGTACGTGACTTCTTAAACTGCGGAGCTAACTCAGAGTTTAAAGCATCTCCTAACCCAACATATCCATGAACATTTACGAAGCCGCCCTTAATAAAGTAATAGTAATTCTTGGAGTTACGCGTAATAAGGATCAATATTATTTTGTTGGTACTAGAAATAGAAGAATTGTCGAACTAACCCGAGGTAATTCTAATTTACTTAATAACATATCTTCAGATCGTGAATTTTTGGTGGATTTCTACGATTTAAAAAATGATAAAATTGAAACTATAGATTTTCAAAACGGTGAAGTCAATGAATTTACTTTACCGGGTCTGCCCTTTGAAATTGCACCACCAATGTTTCTTAATCCCAAGTGGGAAAACGAAACAAACAACAACACACTTATTGAATTACAAAAAAATATTATTGATATTATTGTCAATAAAAAGACCATACCTGCTTTCAAAGAAAATAAAGTCAATTTTGCAAAGAAAAATCAAAGCGTTAATTTTTTTAATGATGCAAAGATGTTTAGCGTAAGTTCTGACTATCTTTTAGATGAAAAGGATGAATTATATTATTTTAAGCTTACTTGCGATGGTGATCATTTTGAAAAATTTAACTCTGAATTTAAGGAATTTTACGAATTAATACATTTAAAGCCGTTGTTTGTTAAGATAGGGTATGATTTTAAATCAATTAATGAATTAAGAACAATAACTGCTAGCAAAAAGGATGAAATTAAGCAAAAATGGATAGATTATCTTGAAAATAAGAAAACAGAAAAACTAAGCGACTTAGCTCAACAATTCGAGAGTACGAAGAATAGTATTGATGATGTTAATCTATTAAATGTTGCTACCTTTCAATATGAAGCGTTAAGTTTGAAAATACAAGCAGCAAATTATTCTAATATACTCAAAAATATTAATGATATGAAGATGTTTCTGAGATATTCTCCAGATTATATTGACAATAGCGACATTTTTACTACTATGGCACCGTTTAATGATATGTGCTTAAAAATAATAGATAATCTAATTGTGAGTGGTGTTATTACAAACGACGAATATTTAAAAGAAATTTATGATTCAGGTGTAGACACCTTTTGCAATGCTCATCTACAAGAATTAAAAAATGTAAGAAAACAGCAAATAACAAATAGAAAGAATGAAATTTTGACAGAGCTTACCACTGATGAGCAAAACCAGGTAGCCCCCTTTCTCTCTGAGGATTCACTCTTCAATAAGCTAGATATACTCACACAATTTTATGATGTTCTTTCTTTCTGGCCCCCTGTATTAGGTAAAAGACCTGATTATGTCCTACCAAGCTAATACTATTAGTAGTTTCTGGCACGGCCCATTATCAAAATTAGAACTTTTAACGCTAGAAAGTTTTATTGAAAATGGTCATGAATTTGACCTATACATGTATGAAGCACCAAACATAAAAATTAATAAAAAGGTAAATCTAAAAGATGCAAATGAAATAGTACCAAGAAATAAGCTATTTACCTACAAAGGGTACGGGGACTGTAGAGTTGGAAGCCTTGGCGGATTTAGTGATATTTTTAGATACTATTTAATATATAAAAAAGGGGGATGGTATGTTGATATGGATGTAACTTGTCTCAATAGTTTTAATGATATATCTGCTCCTTATGTCTTTAAAAAACATAAAACCTGTGGAACTGTGGCTAATGTTTTAAAATGTCCAAAAGAGTGTGATTTTTTAAAAGATTTAATAGTGGAAACAGAGCAAAGAGTTACCGAATTAAATAGTCACTGGGCATTACCATTGGAAATACTCAATAACCATGTAAAAGATAAGGAACTTACTAATTATATTACAGAAAAAAATTTATTTGGTGATGATGATCCAGAGGAAATTAAAGCATTAAAATTTGGAAATTATTTTTTAATAAAAGACTGCCTTCCAAGCAATGCAATTCATTGGTGTAAAGAGTCTTCATATGGTACTTGGGATTTATCAATGAGATACATGAATGCCTGGGGTGATCCCATACCCCTTACACTATATTATAATTTACTAGAAAAATTTGGCCTAATTTATAGCGACACTCGTAAACCGGTTAGTTTTTAATAAATATATACATATGGCACAAGAGTATTATCATATAGGTGTTGCTTGCGATAGAGGATATGAAACCTATGTATACAATCTAATAAAAACAAGTATCAAATTTTATACAGGTACGACACCTCTACTCTTTGAAGTATTAACTAATGATTTTGATTATAGTTTTAGTAAGGTTACTTCCCTGGATACAGGTGATCATAAAGTAGTTCTTACTTATGCAGATCAAGCCTATCATGATAAGTATCAAATTCCGTTTGATTTTAAGAAAAAATATTTACTACCTGATGATAAAATTAATGCTCTTAAGAAATTGAATGTAGATCTAAAGGAAGAAAATACGCTTAAAGCGCTAAGATTTATGGGCAATGTTACCTCTCCATATAAAAAGTACGTAATATTTGACGCCGATATGTTAGTTGCAGGTGATCTAAAAGAAATTTTTGAATTTGATTTAAAAGATAATTACGTAGCTTCTTGTAAGTCATATTTTTACTCAAGTAATGATCAAACAGAAGCACAATTTAACAATAAGGTTGAAGAAGGTCTAGTTGCAAATAGACTAGCTATACCGTTCTCCCTCTTCAATGTACCAAATATGCAAAAAGACATGATTTGCCATAAAATTCTTGAAGTTGCCCAACAGCGGCTTGACGAAAACATAGATTTATTATTTAACGGTTATAGTAATTATATAGGATCAGCTGTTTTCTTTGGAAAAATATTTTCAGAATTAGTAGGCAGTAGGATAGACTTTCTTCCTAGCACCTGGGCCTATGACGCACATAGCCTAAGAGATGATAGATTGAATGATGGAGGTATAATAGATTACTTCAAGTCAAACGCCCCAAAGCTTTATCATTTTAGTTCTAGAAATGCAGACAATTCAACAGATACAAGTCTACTAGCTGCGGAGAACGTTTTTATTAAAAAAGACTACTATAACACAGTGCTAGATAATCTTCTTAATGATTGATAGAGAAGTAGACATTTTAAATTTTTTTAATTTTGACAAAAAATGCCCTGACACAATTATGAATTGTGAGGAATTACGCAAAGAGTTTGATGTAAGAAACGAAAGACTTAAAAAATTTAATGTCTGTTATGATTGCTCTTTAAACTCGCTAAAATCCTTTTTTGTATCTAAAATAAAATTTATTGGCATTACGAATTAGAGGCATTTTTTTTAAACGTATATAAATATCTTTATGAGCTTAAAGGCTGACGACAAATTTATTGGTGATGATCATTATAAGCATCCTTTTTTTCTGTCCTCAAGTATAATGGATCAAAACTGGTTTAAAAAAAAGATAAAGGAATTAAACAGACCAAACGTTTTTGCAAGTTTAGGTCAAATTTTATTTGAACATTCTATTATTTTCTTAACAATACTTCTTAATGCTCTTTATCCCAACCCATGGCTATATATTCCCTCTGTTATGATTATAGGAAGCAGGTTTCATGCTTTATTTATCGTCATGCACGACGGCGCACATTATAGAGTATCAAAGATAAGGTGGTTAAACGAATTCATTACTCAAGTACTTATTTGTATACCTTTATTCGCAAATCTAAGAGACTGGCGCAGAGCACACTTTGCCCATCATAGAAATCCTAATACTAATGAAGACCCTGACCTTGTAATACGGTTTGGTAATCCAGAATACATCTTGCCGAAGAAAGTAAAGGACTTTATAGTAGTATTAACTTCTCATATGTTTGGATTAAAGATGATTAAGACGCTTTTCTCACCATATATGAAAATTAAAGATAAACTATTTTACTTTGGCACATCATTTATGAGCCCGGTAATGGCAGCCCCGCCAGTAGATAAATCACATATTGCCTACTACAGTAAAATAGAAAAATTTATCATAATTATGACGTACTTTATATGTTTAGGGGTAATTGTATATTTAAAAGTATTTACAATGTTTTTATTATTTTGGGTCTTACCGATGATTTTATGGACACATTTTATTTCAAAGTTAAGATCTTTTTCCGAACACGGCGGTCTAGATAATTCATCATTATATCAAAGAAGTAGAACTCTATATACAACTTTACTCGATAAGACAATCCTAGGGTATGCTTGGAATGTGGGGTTACATTTGGATCATCATCTATTTCCAGGAGTTCCATCCTATAGACTGAAAAAACTGCATAACATAATTAAACAATTATCACCATATAAGGAGCATGCACATATAACAAAACATGGCATCTTTGGCGTTATAAAGGAATGTACAATATGAATGAGGATATAAAATCTCGTAGCGATTTTTATACAGGTAAAATAACAAGCGAAATTAACAATACAATATCAAATGAACAAGTTGACTTAAAGTCCTTATCTAAACCTAATACATGTGCTAGTTTAGGTCAAATTTTTTTAGAATATATTGGTATTGCTACTGCTATTATTTTATGTATAAAATTTTGGTCTATTCCTCTGTATGTATTAACGGTAATGTTTATAGCATGTAGACAGCATGCCCTAGGCGTTATAATGCATGACGGGGTTCATTATAAGATAGCAAAGAATAAACTATTAAATGATATTATTACAGAGTACTTAATCGCTATTCCAATATTTACGCCTATGCTAGATTGGCGAAGAGCACATTTTACACACCATCGTAATCCTAATACAGAAGAAGACCCTGATTGGGTAATAAAGCTAAATAATCCTGAGTGGAAATTTCCAAAATCTAAGTTGGGCTTCATATCAACGGTCTTGAGATATAGCTGCGGTATTTTTATCATAGGTATTTTCTTTAGTAGGAGATTAAAATGGCAACAAAAGCTAAAATATTTTTGTAAAGCGTTCTTAGGTACCCGTCCAAGCCCAAAATTACCAACAGAAAAGCCAATGAAACCAAAAAGACATAATTACATTATAAATACCATCTTGTATTTGACTATATTATCCTTAATAATATATTTTGGATTTTTCAAATTGTTCATATTATACTATATAGTACCGGCATTTATGTGGGCACCTCTACTTACAAGAATAAGATCAATAGCTGAACATTTTGGCGTTGAAAATGATAATGTGTACGATAAGAGTCGCACCATGTATCCTAATATTATTGATAAACTATTTCTAGGGGCCAGTTGGAATATAAATTATCATCTGGATCATCATCTATATCCTAGCGTGCCATCCTACAGGCTAAAAAAACTGCATAACAAGATAAAGGATTTACCAGAGTATAGAGCAAGAGCACATATCACAACAAATGGGTTTTATGGAGTATTTAGAGAATGTACAGGCTAACTCCTCCTCCGCCTAAAGACAGTGAAATACCAGATGTTTATACTACAGACGTTATTTCTGAAGAAGATTATGAATTTACATACAATCTGATATGTAGACGGCTAAAAGATCCAAAATCTTATATAAAATACATAACAAACCCTGAAATCCCCACGCTAGATCAGCATAAAGATTATGTAAAAAATAATTTTTATTTGTACAGGATAGGCTACGTAAATGATGTAAGGATAGGCTGTGGCTGTATAGATAAAAAATATTTTCTCGGAATGTATTATGATAATAATGCAATAAAATCGTTACTTAGATCTGGTATTAGGCTGGATATTGCCGATACTAACCAAAAGTATTTTGATATTTTAGTTTCAAATTTTCCAAGAGGTACTAAAATTTTTAGCTATGTTAGTCCACATCATACTTTATCATTAAGAGGCGCTAGCAAACTTATGGAACAAGTAGCAGTATTGTATGGATATGAACGTGAATAAAACAGTTACATATAAAATTAATAATAAACAAGTTAGTTTTGATGTTACTGCAGAAAGAATTGATTATGGCAAATACGAAAATATTTTTCTTAGCGATGATAATCTCATTCAACGCGCTAGTTGGTTTGCAAACGGTTATACGATAGAGCCGTTTTTAACTGAAGAAAAATATACATTATTATATGAATTTATCGTTGATTTATTTAAAAAGAATCTATCTAATTTAACTACAAAAAATTTAAACGAGTTTACTTTAGAGAAATATCATGAATATGTAAATGATGATACGCATATTAAATTTATTAAGGCTGTAACAGCAACAAGTAAAGGCGCTAACGGTATAAAGCTTTCCTGCTTACCGTTTAGCTATAGAGACATTGATCACAATATAAGTGAGACATGCAACAGGGATATTAGTTGTAAAAACTTATTTACAGATTGCTTTTGGCTTAGAGTTGTAAGACCGAATGCTAAAGGAGATAATAATCCCCCTCATAAGGATGGCTATCTTCGTAGAAACAGGTGTATGGTCAATATGTACGTTGGTGTTGCTGGTAGTAACGAGCATAGTTCACTGCCATTTGTACCAAATAGCCATTTACTTTCAGAAAAATTTATTGAACGTACTTATGGACAGACACTTGTAAATGGTAAAAAATTTACTAATCCTGCTGTAACAGGGTTATATAGGAAGGAAATAGAAATGATAACACCTAATCCTGGCAGAAACCAGGCTTTAATTTTTACACCCTATATGATTCACGGTGGTGGAAAAAATTTAAATTCTTCCTTAACACGTATTTCTATAGAAATGAGATTTAAGCCAAGGCGACTAGAAAAATATTTTGGTTTCTATAATAACTAGATTTTTTTTTAATTAATAATAGTATATATTATGCCATTTGATGTTGTAGATAAATTTGAGCAGACTATCGCCGAGTACGCAGGTGCACCCTATGGTGTAGCAGTCGATAGCTGTACAAATGCATTGTTCTTAAGCTTAATGTACAGAAAAATAAAAGGTAAAGAAGTTACAATACCATCTAAGACATATATTTCTGTTCCTTGCTCCATAGTTCACGCCGGCGGACTAGTTAAATTCAGTAATAATGCTTGGTCCGGCTGTTACGAGCTAGAACCATTCAAAATCTACGATAGTGCTAAAAGGTTTAAGGAGGGTATGTTTATTAAGAACTCTCTATATTGCTTGTCATTTCATATAAAAAAGCATATACCCATTGGCCGTGGCGGTATGATACTTACTGATGATATTAATGCTCGTGATTGGCTAAGATTAGCACGTTATAATGGTAGATTACCCCAGCCATATACTAACGAGGGAGTTTTTAAAATGGTTGGCTGGAATTTTTATATGCCACCAGAATCAGCTGCACGCGGATTATGGTTATTCAATACTACAGCGACAAGAAATACAGAAGACCTGCCAGAGGATTATCCAGATCTATCCAAATATCAATTTAATGATAGTGGTTCAGAATTAACTCAACAGACTGGTTAAAATAGTATTGTATTTAAATAGTAGTCTGTATAAAAACTTTGCATCTGTATTATCAATTACATGTTTACAGTATTTTTTTTCTAAATATTCATCTTTATCTTGGTCTAGACCAATATTATGCCAAGGCTTTATTCCTCCAGCAAAGTGATAAATTACAGCACTATCAAAATTACTTTCATTCATAAAGGGTGTACTTAAAAAATACTTTGAGGGAAGCAGTTTGTATGTGTCTTTAAAATATAAATTAAAGGTAGATTGATTACCTAACCATTTTCTTGATTTCATCACTTCAAGCATTTTTGCAATTGTATGCTCTGTACAAAATTTTCTATCTATAACCATAACACCACAATTAAAACCATGTTCAAAACCTAAAGGTGCTCGTTCTTCACTGGCCATATGGTGATAACACGCTAGAAAATCACCCGGCGTATTAAAAATTTCTGAAATATTGCCAGTACAAAGCATATCTACATCAAAAAAAATTATTTTTTCGTAGTCTGTTAAGGTAAAAATTTGTAACCTATTAGCAGGGTTAACATTCCATTGCCTAGCTCCTGAAAATGTAATATTGCTAAATCTAGCCTTATCTATAGGTAAAAATTTAAAATACTTGTAGACGGATAATAATTCTGATCTATCCTTATCTGAAAACATCTCTTCTTCAAAAATAATATAGTCATAATTTATATCAGGGTTATTTTTTATTATACTCTTTATGAAAACTTTTAAGCCTAAAATATAGTCTTTTGTTAGTGTTGAAACAAAAGCAATATTCATATGGTATTTAAAATAAATTTAAATATTTCCAGGTCTGGAATTTATAACTTATTATAATATAATAATGTATATGGGTAATTATGTCCTTGTCGTCGTACCTCATGCTGACGATGAAGTATTGATGTGCGGGGGCAGTATTGCTAAGCATCTAGAGAGTGAAGACAGGGTCGATGTTGTTATACTTCAAAAAAATAGAAATAGCCGTACACAGAATCAGCTTGTGTGTGCAAATGCTGCAAAAAAGGTATTAAATTACACCAACTTACACCTACTTAATATTGATAATAGCCTATTTTCATCAAATTTTGTACATGTTAAGGATTCATTAGAAAATTTTTTAACTGATGTAGATACACCGGACATTGTATATACAGTTTCACCGTTTGATAATCACCAAGACCATCAAATGCTATATAAAGTTATATCTGTTGTATTCAGAATACATGGCGATAGGCCAGCAAAAAAAATATTATGCGGGGAAACTATTTCTTCTACTGATAGATCTTTTAAGTATTTCTCTTCCTTTAATCCCAATTGTTACAATACACTGGTTGAGCGCCATATAGATTTAAAGGTCGAAGCTCTAAAACAATATAAGGATGAGATGTTTTCTATGCCGCATCCTCGCTCTGAAGAAAGTGTTCGCTCTCTAGCTAAAGTAAGAGGTATTGAATGTAATCATTATTTTGCAGAAGCATTTTGCTGTGTGAGGGACATAACATGAAAATTTTATTAACAGGCGGTTGCGGGTTCATAGGCGGCAATGTAAAAGAATATTTGCAGAGTAAAGGGTTTGATATTATTAATTACGACTTAAAGCAAGGTTTAAATCTCCTGGATACCTTAGCCTTAGAAAGGCATATTATCAAGGCTGATATGGTGTTGCATATAGCTGCACAAGCTAATTTAAACGAGATGACAGACCTAGATGGTGCTAGAAAAGGAGTTGAGTTTAATGTTTACGGTACACATAATGTCTGTTTTTTGTGTGCCAAGCATAAGAAAAAGCTTATATATGCATCAACTGTATGTGTTTACGGTAACATGAAAGGCAAATCTATAGCTGACGGTGCTGTTAACCCTTCTGAGCTATATGCGTATAGTAAGTACGCCGGAGAACAACTTGTCAAGGGATATTCATCAAATTTTGGACTGGAGTATATTATTTTAAGATTTGCTACAACTTACGGGCCAGGCATGAGGGATGTTCTCGGTACATCTATTTTTATAAAGCAGGCTAAAGATAGTAAAGATATTACAGTCCACGGTAATGGTAAGCAAACAAGAACCCTTACACATGTGAGAGACATCGTCTATGGCTGTTTTAACGCTATTACTATGTTTGATAAATGTAAAAATAATACCTTTAATATCTCTCAAAGCGAACGTGTTTCTGCATTAAAAATGGCTAAAGATATCAAGAAAATTACTAACAGTAAATCTAGGATAGTCTTTGTAGAACAAAGACAGAATCAAACTTTTGACGAAGATATATGTCTTAAGAAGACGGCCAAATTACTTAAATGGAAGCCTAAAATCTCATGGCTGGTAGGAATCAAAGATACAATAGATAATTTAGAATAAATATATAATAATGAAGCATCGTTGGCAGCCCAGGATTGATCAATGGATTCCTGAAAGCTTTGCCGGTAATACTGAGCGTGTACCGGATGCTCAGAAGTTTGTACCGCCCCCTCATTTAAATGATTATGTCGGGACACAATCTTATGCACCAGGCGAAGGTGAAGAGATGAAAGTTAATATCTCTGGATTTGGAAAGCTTTCGATTAAAGAGATAAAGAACAAAATTCACGATCTCTTAAAGGGTGTATTAGATTTAGTAGATAGTGATAAGGTTTCGGATATAGAGCAATTGGAGCATCGTCTATTCAAGGCTCCAGAATTACAAAATATTGTTAAAGAGTATATAGCAAATATAAAGAAATTGAAAGCTGATAGCTCCGGATTAACCTAATGACCGCAAAAGTCAAGCAAAAAATTACTGCTGATTATGTGCTTGACTTATACTTGGAAAGCAAATCACGTAAAGGTAAGGAGTCTTCAGTCCTGTTTAACGCTGCTTGTACTTTAAGCCAGCATCTTAATGAATGGTTAGTTGTACCTGAAGAGATCTGCAAAATAAAAAAGAAATCTTGAATTTATTTAATATTCATTTATTATCATTTAATGGTAATTGATAAAATTATTGTACCTTGGGAAGAAATACACACAACAGTTGAATCAATTCATTCTACTACAGAAGCAAATGACGTAGGCGATATTGCCATTATTGGTATTAGTCGCGGCGGGTTAATTCCTGCCGTATTACTATCCCAATTAAAAAACAATAGCTCTGTATATACAGTAGGTATAAAAAGCTATTCTGGTAATAAGAGAAATAAAGATTTTGTCTATCAAACCCCTTCAATAGAAACACTTAAAGAATATAAAACACTATATTTAGTTGATGATATTTGTGATACAGGCTTAACCTTTAAACATTTGACAGAAAAATATTTTACCGAGTTAAATCTAAAAACAATTTCACTTTTTTACAGGTCAAACAGTCTATATTCGCCAGATTATTATGGTACTAAGCTTTTGGACGAATCTTGGGTTGTTTTTCCATGGGAAAAAGAATAAATATAAAATCTATTAACCAGGCTTTTCAGCCTATTTTTTTTATGAAAATAAACAACAAAATACACAAGCTAGGAACACTACTCGTCATATTATTTCTGTCGACAATATCTTTTTGTGTCACAGAATATAAGGAAAGGCAAAAGAATATATCTGATCTAAGAGCAGAGTTGAAGTCACTTAACTCTGTAGAAGAAAAAAAAGCTGCTAAAAATATAATTATAAAGAATGAAGGTGTTAAATTCAACGATACCTTTATACCTAAAACTAATAGTAAAGATTTTAAAGTACTTACAGTTAGATTAACTGTGTATTGGGCACGTGGCGGTGATACTGATAGAGATAGTGCCAGAAAAAAAAGTTCTACAGGTTATACCTTAAAACAGGGTGAATCTATAGCTGTAGATCCACGCATTATCCCTTATACTAAAGAGGTAATTATACCTAATGTAGGGTTAGTTAAGGCCGTTGATACAGGTACAGCAGTCAAAGAGAAGAAAGCTTCAAACGGAAAACTACCAGTTATAGATATATTCTTCGAAAATAAAAAAGATGCAATGTCTTTTGCCTATAATAACCCTAAAGTAGTTAAGGTAGCTGTATTAAATAACATGTGAAGTTTAATAAAATAGTTAAAGAATTATTAGAACAAGCTCAAATACCACCTACACCACCTGCTTACATACAGCAGCTTGATTTGTCAGAAAGAGATAAAGATATTCTAGCGACCTTACTAGTTAAAGAAGCTGGTGGAGAACAAGACTACGTCTCCGGTATGGCTGGTGTAATGAATGTAATATATAATAGAGCAAAAGGTAATCCTAAAGATTTTGTTAGAGAAGCAACAAAAAAACTACAGTTTAGTGCATTTAATAATATTAAAACGCCTGAGCAAATGAATCAGCTTATAGCCAGCTCTAAATCTCACAAAGCATTTAATTCAGCAAAACAATTAGTACAATCCGCTATTCAAGGTAAATTAACAGATATAACATCAAAATCAACGCATTATTTTGCAGCTTCAGGGCCTAATAAGATTAATGCTCCAAGATGGGCTGATCCTTATAAAGAAACAAATAAAATAGGCCATCACCAGTTTTATAGAGATATAAGATAATTATTTTTTCTTCTTTTTTGGAAGTTTTATTAAAATCTGTTCTCCGGCGTCAGGCGCTATTCCCGGGGTATTTGCACCTTTAAACCCTCTAGGTTGTGCCCCTCTAAAATTAACATTTGGACCGTATCCTTGGACATGCTTAACCTTGGGTGGTATATTAAAATCTTCTAATAACTTTAAATATATTTCGTCAAACTTCATTTTTTAAGATAGATACTTCCTTCTTCAACTCTTTAATCTGAACAGAAAGATTTTTTATTGATTCAATTAATAAAGGAATTAACGCATCATAGTTTACACCCTTAATATTATCAGGTCTATCTTCCACTGCATCAGGCAATACAGATTCAACTTCTTGTGCAATTACTCCATAGCTATTTTTACCATTAAGATGACTAGGAGCTTTTTCATTAAATGTAAATGAATATCCCGTTATTCTTTCAACTTTATCAAGAGGATTTTGTATTGCTAGTAAATTATTTTTAATAGTTTTATCAGAAGGTGTATAATATGCTATGATATCGCCAGCCGCTGTGATACTACTATTTGAGGCAATACTACCTGCCACTAATGCGTTTGATACAGATATGCTACTGCTAGAAATTGACCCTGTAGTGTTAATAATTGTTGCTGCAAAAGTACCGGAAGAAGAAATATCTTTTGTAATAATAGAATTTGACACTGTAACGTTTGTAGCATTTATATTACCGCTTGCAACAATATTACCACCAACAATACAACTCCCATTTATAGTAACATTATTGGTTGTGATTGAAGAGGAGTTTATGCTATTAGATGCTGTAAGATTAGATGCGGCTATGTTTGTTGTGACGCTAATACTATTTGCAGCTAGACTACCCGTGATCGTCGCGCTTGCACCGTTTAACCCGGCGCTAGCGGTGATATTGTTTGCATTTATATTTCCGCTTGACGATATACTACCAACAGCTAAGCTGCCATTTGCAACAATATTTCCTGTTGTTACATTACCGGAAGCTATTAAGCTACCAGCTGTAATAGCTCCAGAAATATTAAGTGCTGCACCCCGTATACTATTACTGGCTACGATACTAGCGCCTGTTATATTCGATGTTGTCGTTAGAGTGCTTGAAATAACAACAGGTGTTTTAAACAATATGCCGGATGTATCAAAATTAGCAAAATCTGTATCAATAGAAAATACAGGCGGGTCTATAAAATCGTTAATATATATACCATTAGTATAAGCATATCTTGGAGCAGATACACCAGGATTATAGGGAGGGTTAATAATCGGTCTTAGTATTGGGGCCAAAATATTGGCTAAAGTTACAAAGGTTATATCTTGAGGAGTCCCGGCAACAGTAAGTCTGCCTTTAACCGTATCCGGTGGCATTATATATAACATGTCATTTACAATAGAATTGTTTTTAACTTGAAGCGTGTCAAAAGTAAACGTTAATCCAGGGCCAGGTTCGGCAACTCTAATAGTTTCTTTATTATTGACTCCGCCTATACGCTCTAATCCTCTACCAATGGCAGTAGGCGAAAAATAATTACCATTTAAACTATTAGTTCTTACTGATAGCGTATCTATTGTCTTTGTAATTGTATTATTATCAGCTTGAATATTAATGCCTATCGGTGCCCAACTAGATCTTAAATTATAATTAGCACCCGTTAAAGCGTACAAAATATTGGTAGTTGTATCATAAACTAAATCGTTAACGAGTGGCGCTAAGGTTGTAGGTATATTTGAAGCTAGTGCACCAAAACCATAAAACCCTAGAAATTTTGTTCCTACAGAAATTCCTCCTACTGTCTGGCCATCACCTATATATAACCGTTTAGAGTCTATGGTAAAACCAGGTTCTCCTGATGTTAACAAAAGACCCTCCCGCTCTAATTCAGTACCTCTACGAAATATTATTCTTGTTATTGGGTCGGGCATAGTATAGTATTATATATTTAGTGAATTTGATTTATTTACCTTAGTATTTATAATGTCCATAATATGAAAGGATTACACATATCTTGTATTGTTACTGGTGAAGAGAAGTACTTAAATAGCAGTAGTCTTCAAAATAAACTTAAAAAATTTGGTACACAGGAGATTTTAGAGAAATACTACGTATCAAAACCTGCGGCAAAGCTGTTAAAACAAGGCCTTAGTATAGAAGAAGTTAGATCTAAGTTAAAGAGTAATCTCAAAACTGGTGTAGATTATGAAGTTTTATTTAAACTTAAACTACTAAAGAAAAATAAAAATAGAAAACCCCACCTCAATAAAGAAGAACTAAAGATTCAACAGCAGCAAACCGAAAAAAATGAAAGAGAATGGCACTCTTTAAAAGAAAAAATGTCTGAATGTAAGAAGACATGGGTCGAAGCTATGACAGGGGGCCCTAATAGGTGCCAGGTACCATATGGTGGTACCTGTATCAGACCGGATGTGTATTATGATAACGAGGGAAATAGGGAAGGAAGGTGTAAGCCTTGCCCTTACAACGAGCATTGCTTATGTACTGACAAAGAGGTTATATGAAGACACGTAAATTAAAATGCGTTATTACAGGTCGAGTTTTAACTGCCACCATAGATTATTACAATAAAAAGCTAGAGAAAGCTGGTTCAGAATCCGAACTTCAAAGAACTTATATTTGTAAAGAAGCAAAAGAGCTTTTATTAAAGGGGTTAAAAGTGGAAGAAATCAGACAGAAAATTGGTGTAGAACAGAATCTACCTGAAATAGACAAGGATATCGTTGACAGTATTATTAAAAATGAGTATGGAATTATTAGAAACACCATGTTCTCTGGCTTGACATCATTTACACATCAAGAAACCGATCCTGATGTGGTAAGCTTTATAAATAATATATGATTCCTAGTGAGAGAAACTTTACAGTAGTTTCAACAGGTGATACACTTAAGTGTATAGATGCTTTTACAGGTACACAGTTTAATACCTATAGATTGGGCGGAATGCTTGTATCTGGACCCGTTGTAACAGGTGATAGAGCAACCATTGTTATTCGAAAAGGCAACACTAATCACGGTATAGTTTTAGCACTACCTTCATTCATGCAGACATCAACATTCAGTGCTTAATTTACTTGCATTACACTTTCTTTATCTTATTATTCCTATATGGAGATATTAATAGATCATAGCTTGGTGGAAAATGCACCAGTAAATGAATACCCTGTATTAGACGATTCATTTAAAAGCGGTTTTTTTGTTGGACATATTATTAAAAATAAATACGACGAGGAAAGATTTTCCATAGATAAAAAAATCTTATCAAAAAGAGCATTATTTAATTCAAATAACGGTCCATATAAATTATATGGCCATTTTCAAAATAAAGGAACAGACAATCAGCTGATTAATAAATTAGTTAATACACCGCCACAAAATATAGGAGAATACAGCTCCATACTTACTAGCTGCGGGCTTTCATGCTTAACATGCTTCCTGCACTTTACACCAGGCCTTTACCCAATAGATAATAGTTATATTGAAACATTCTTCTCACCCATGCAATTAGAGAATTTTTGTTGCAACAAAAGTGTTCCATCTTTTCAGCGCCTAGGGTATATTTATTTTTTTGCTATCGTTAATCATAACTTTCTATAAAAAAGTTTCCTTAATGGAAAGTTATATCAACTTACGATAAATATAAAATAATTTTGTGGTATGAGTACTTTAATGGTAAAAAAAAGAGATGGGGTGCAGGAAAAATTTAATATAGAAAAAATTCATAAAGTTATTTCTTGGGCGACGGAGGGGTTTGAAAACGTTAGTCTTTCTGAGGTTGAAATTAATGCTAAAGTAAATATAGTAGACAATGTTACGACAAAAGAAATCCATCAGAGCATTATTGAGGCCGCGGCAAATCTTATTTCTATTGAAAAACCTAACTATCAATATGTCGCATCTCGTTTATTAAATTATCAATTAAGAAAAGATGTATGGGGTGGAAAACACCCTCCTCGTTTAATCGAGGCAATTAATAACGGGTTAAAAAGAAGAATTTATGATCCTGTAATTTTAGAGAAATATACAGAAGACGAAATAAACAAAATTGGTGAATTTATAGATCATGATAGAGATTTTATTTTTACCTATGCTGGACTAAAACAGCTTTGTGACAAATATTTAATAAAAAATAGAGTTAGTAATGTTATTTACGAGACGCCACAATTTGCTTATATTTTAATTGCTGCATATACGTTCTGTAATTACTCCAAGGATATAAGACTTAATTATGTAAAAAAGTTTTATGACGCCATATCTAAGCATAAAATAAATTTACCTACGCCAATAATGGCCGGTGTAAGAACAATTTCTCGTGGTTATGCTAGCTGTTGTTTGATTGGTGTTGATGACACCAAGGAATCAATCACTGCGTCGGGCACGGCTGTCTCACTAGCAACTGCGAGCAGATGTGGTATTGGTATTGATATTTCGCGTATAAGGGCAATAGGCTCTTCGGTTAACGGCGGAAGCGTTGTGCATACAGGGTTAATACCTTTTTTAAAGATATATGAAGCCTCTGTAAAGGCATGGCAACAAAATTCTATTCGCGGTGGATCTGCAACTGTCAATGTTCAATGGTGGCATTACGAAATAGAAGATATTATTGTTTTAAAAAACAATGCAGGTACTGATGATAATCGTGTAAGAAAATTAGATTATACTGTTGGTATGTCTAAGCTTTTTTATGATAGGGTTATTAAAGATGAACAAATAACTCTTTTCTCGCCTCATGAAGTTCCTCAGCTATGGGAAGCCTGGGGTACAACAAAATTCGATAAAATTTACGAGGAGTATGAGAATGATAGAAAGATAAAGTTCAAAAAGAAGATTTCCGCTAGAAAGCTATTCTCTCTTATTGTCAAGGAAAGAGTCGAAACCGGTAGAATTTATATCTTAAACGTAGATAGCGCTAACGAGCACGGTGCATGGCTTGATCAAGTCACTATGTCGAACTTGTGCACAGAAATTATTCACCCCTACATTCCATTAAAAGATTTTCACGATAAAGAAGCAGAAATTGGTATGTGTATATTGTCTGCAGTTAATATGCTTGAAATAAAGAATTGGCACGAATTAGAAAAAATTTGCGAATTAATTGTAAGATTTTTGGATGAAATTATAGATATACAAGACTACTTTAATTATGCAGCAGAAAATTTTGCCAAAAAGCGTAGAAGCCTGGGTATTGGAATAACAAATTTAGCAGCATTCTTAGCTAAAAATAACCTCACCTATTCTTCTTCAAAGACATTGCCAGTTCTAGATGAATGGATGGAACATTTTCAGTATTATTTGCTAAAAGCGAGTGTTCAGCTTGCTAAGGAAAAAGGCAAGTGTGAAAAATTTGAAAGAACGAAATACTCTAAAGGCATTCTACCAATAGATACATACAAAAAGAAAGTAAATGAACTAGTAAAAAGAAAATTAACTCTTGACTGGGAAGAATTACGCACAGAAATCAAAACCCACGGCTTAAGACACAGCACAATGTCTGCTATCATGCCTTGTGAGTCTAGTTCTGTCATTCAGAACTCTACCAATGGTGTAGAGCCTATAAGATCGCTCATCACATATAAAATGTCTAAGATGGGTAAGTTGCCTGTGTTAGTACCAGGGATAGGTAAGTATGATAATAACTACGAACTAGCTTTTACCCTACCTGATAATATCGGATTAATTAACATAAATGCAGTATTACAAAAATATATTGATATGGCAATCTCTACTAACATATACTATAATTATAACCATTATTCAAACCATGTATTACCCGATGCTAAAGTCATGAAAGAAATTATGTATGCGTATAGTACAGGTCTGATTAGCTTATATTACAATAATACAGATGATGGTGATAAAGAGCAGTCGCTAGATTCATGCGCGAGTGGTGCTTGTAAACTATAATAAATAATGTATGAAGACAGTTTTAAATACTAAGTCAGTGGACTACACAAAACAACCATTATTTTTCGGTGAGGATTTAAATCTGCAGCGTTATGATAAATTTAAATATCCAGTTTTCTTTGAGTTATTCAAAAAACAAGAGGAGTTTTTTTGGTGGCCTCATGAAATATCTCTTCAAAAAGACAGACATGATTACAGAGAATTAGCCGGAGCCGAGAGATTTGTGTTTGATCAAAACTTAAAATTCCAAACATTGGGTGATAGTATGTTGTCGCGATCCATACATTCATTAAAAGACTATGTATCTAATCCTGAATTAGAGATATGTATGAATACATGGCAACGGTTTGAAGGCATTCATAGCTACAGCTATTCGTATTTACTTAACAATGTACACCCACACGCATCACAGTTTTTCGATAGTATTATGGAGGATAAGGACATTGTTGTACGTGCTGAATTAATTAGAAATAACTTTGACAAAATTCTAGGTAGTGATAATAAGAAAGATATTAA
>Ga0136644_10000259_pt1 | contig 41534 bp, 41 predicted proteins | sample C_130820_EF_Meta_FD_94780 | JGI IMG/M metagenome (GOLD analysis project Ga0136644, IMG submission 94780) | Freshwater microbial communities from Lake Croche, Canada to study carbon cycling - C_130820_EF_MetaG (v2) (version 2) | ecosystem: Environmental > Aquatic > Freshwater > Lake | place...
CCAAGATCCCGTTCACGCTCTCGCGTAGCCGGAGCGACTCATTACTCGTCACGCTCACGCTTGTTGGTGAGCGAGTCGAAATCGACGTGTTCGAGGACGGCCATATGGAGGTGTGCCGCTTTACGGGCAGCGAAGACATCGTTGGCGGGGCCGAGGTAGTAGAGAAAGTGATCGCAGGTAGCCGAGAGTGAAGGGCCTAACCACGCGCTGGATCAGACGGCGGATAGAATCCAGCGGTGACGCAGAGTCCATGGTCCGCCGCTGATCAGCTCAGTCGTTAGGCCCGCGCATTCCTGTCCCGAGGTTTCACAACGCTGTGGTTCACGATCGTCGGCGAGAGTCGCGACATCGAGCCAATCGCCCTGGGCCGCTCAGTGCGCGTGCGGCTTCGGCTCCGCAAGTTGTACGGCGGCCTTCGGCGGCGAAAGCTCAAGGGGATAGCCGAGGTCCGGCTCCCGCATGGCACGCGACGCCTTGCCGAAGTACATTGGTATGAGTCGCATGGAATCGGGCGAAAAGAATTCAAAATCAAGCGTTTCGTAAAGGCGTAGCCATGCAGAAGTCCGCACGATTTGTGATCTGCGTCCGCAATGCAGGCGCTCCCGCATCGCTTGAGCTCCGAAAGGTGTATCGCCTTGTCCCGGATGCGGTGGCCGCTTCCGAAGGCCGTGTCCGAGTCGTCGACGAGTCTGGCGACGACTACCTGTATCCGGACAAGTTCTTCGTACCGATTGAGGTGCCGAAGGAAGCAGCTCGAGCGTTTGCGAAGCGTTCGGCCTAACCAGGCGCTGGATTAGACGGCGGTGTGCGTCCAGCGGCAATCGGAGTTCGTCGTCCGCCGCTGCTCGCCATCGTTCGCAGAATCGGGTCACGAGTTGTTATGTCGATCATCGTGGCATCCCTTGTCGTAAATGTGCTTGTCGCGGGATTCTTTGGCCTCGCGACCGGGTTCAGCCTGAACTCGATACTCCCCAAGCTGGACGTCGTGTTCGGGCCTGATACGCCCTCACGACGAATCCTGGCGTGCCTCTATCTGGCAATCGCTGCAGTGAGCGCCGTGGCTTTGCTGGCCGTGCCGCTGCGCATGAGTATTGTCGTCGTGCTCTTGCCGCTCCAGATTCTCTACAAGACGCTGACCGTATTGTTTGTCGCGGATCCGACGAATCCTGTTCCGTGGTGGAATCTGGTCATCTGTGCGCTTCATGCGGCATCATTGTGGGTTGCGTTCTCGGGCCAAGGGAGCCATTAGCCAGCGAAGGGCTGAGATCGAACCATGACTCGATTCAACTCGATCTTTGCGGCCGTCGCTGTGGCCTTCAGTTGCGGGTCTCGCGCCACTTCGGCCGCGGACAAGCCGAACATTGTCATCATCCTCGCGGACGACCTCGGCAACGCCGAGCTCGGCTACCGCGGCAGCAAGATCAAGACTCCAGACAGTGACACCCTGGCGAAGGGCGGTGTGCGACTCGAGGCGTACTACGGACTGCCGCTTTGCACTCCTGCCCGCGCCGCCTTGGTGACCGGCCGGTACCCGATGAGGCACGGGTTGCAGACGCCGGTCATCTTTCCCTGGCCGAATAGCCGCGGGTTCGACCACTTCTATGGGGAAAAGGAGAACGTCCGCAGCGGGCCTCCATGGCAGACTGCGCAGGTATCGTGAGAATGGAACGGCTGCCAAATCACCCGAGAGTCACGTCGTCGGACTTGGCGAGACTGACACTCGACCTCGCTTCTGCGCGCCGATTCGACAGCCAGTTCCGGCCGGCTCTTTTCGGGGGTATTGGGCTGGGCTGTACCTCTTTGTTGATCGGCTATCTTTTGTGTCGCACAGGCACGCTTCTTCCGGAGGTTGGCTGTGCAGTCGGTGCTGCTGGCGTGTTGCCGGGTTTGGCCATCGCCTTCATTGCGCACCGCCGCATGCTGCACGCTGCACCACTCTGCATTCAGAGCGGCCAACCGATGCACCCTTTTGTGGTCCAAGACCGTGAGCAGAACGACTGTATCGAGATTGCCTACATAGACTGGAAATCGGCTGCGTATTTTACAAAGTCGTATGTCGCGTGAGCACAGTCGAACGTCGCCTCACCGCGGGGGTGTGGGCCGCGGCCTCTCTGCGACGGTCACCAATGGAATGACGGCGACAGGTTGTGGTAGCCTTCAAGAACGGGGTTGGAGTGAGCCGGTTCTGTCGACTCTTGAAAGCACGTCCGCTGATGAAGAAGCAGTCCGACGACGTCTTCGAACGAGTGAATGAACGTGCTCTCCGGCTCGACCCAAAGGCCAAGTCCTTTCGACTCACGGGATTTCACTGGCGGGATGCACCGAGGTTGATGCTCGGCTTGGCCGCCTCTTTTATCCTGCTTGCCGGCATCAATCTGGCGTATGCGGCAGTGTTCGAAAAAGACCTGCTGTTCGACAAAGAGCGCCCGGATCCGCAGGAGGAGTTTCAAGTCGTCCAAGAAGGCGTGGCACTGGGCGAAGCCGTGACGCAGGCCATGCGAGAAGGGGATCAAGACGCTACCCAGCGGTGCCGGAAGAAATTCGACGAATTCATGGAAAGACACAAAGCCCGTCAGGTGCGCGAGGCACAGCGGGTGGTAGAACACGCGAACGCGGAAAAAGCCTTGAGGAAACGCTACGGTGCGGCGGCGCTAGGTCTGATCGTTGCTGGTCTTTCGCTGGCATTGTTTTCTCGCAGCCGTGTCGGACGCGGACAGCGCGGTTCAGCGTGAGGAGGACACCAGTGGCGAAGAAGCCTGCCGGGAAGGTCGCAACGCCGAAGCTTTTGTCCGGTGGCAATCCCCAGATTGCGAAGGGCTATGGCGACGAGCCTGTGCAGGCCTACATCGCTGCGATGCCCGGCTGGAAGTCCGAGGTGGGCCGCCGCATCGACGCAATCATCACGCGCGTCGTGCCCGACGTCCGCAAGGCGGTGAAGTGGAACTCGCCCCTGTATGGCGTCGAGGAGCATTCCTACTTCCTCGGCGTACACTGCCTGACAAAGTACGTGAAGGTGGCATTTGTCCGAGGGGCGTCGCTGACGCCGGCACCACCGGGCAGATCACAGCAGCGGAACGTCCGCTACCTCGACATTCACGAGGACGAGCCGCTTGACGAGGAACAGTTCGCCGAGTGGGTCGTGCAAGCCAGCCGACTGCCCGGTGAACGCATGTGAGGAGCGGGAGTGCGTGGAGCGAAGCGATGGAGCGCAGTCGCGATCGCGGCCCGTGACGTGGATAATCCCCTGGGCGGGAACCTTTTCATGCCGAAACCCATCGCAATCAGTCGGATGCCGCGGACGCGCACCGTGATCCTTGCCTTGGTCATCGCCGGGTGCGCGGGTTACGTCCTCGTGTCCGGAGGGAGCCTGCCCGAGCTCGTCGCCTCCCACTTCGATGCGGACGGGCAGGTGCGGCCGTGAAGGAGCGTAAAATGTCGCCGGAGCAGCCTCCGCCGCCCGACGTGCGGATCCTCGAATGTCGGGAAGAGGTGCACGGCGACGCGGTCCTCCGCATTCTCAACGCCGTGATCGCGGGGTCCACGGCGGTGTACGACTACTCGCCACGGACCACAGACAATCTGCGGGACTGGTTTACCGGAAAGCGGGCCGGACGGTTTCCGGTCATCGGCGCCGTCGACGCCGCCGGAGCCTTGCTCGGGTTCGCCACCTACGGACCGTTCCGCGCCTTTCCAGCCTACAAGTACACCGTGGAACACTCCGTCCATGTCCGTGCGGATTGCCGCGGCCTCGGAATCGGCACCGCTCTCATGCGGAGGCTGATTGCGATCGCGATCGAACAGGAGTATCACACGCTCGTGGGCGTGATCGACGCCGCCAACGACGCGAGCATCTCGTTTCATCGCCGGCTCGGGTTCACGCCGTGCGGCACGATTCGTGAGGTCGGCTTCAAATTCGGCCGCTGGCTGGACGTCGCGCTGTATCAACTCGTGCTCGCCACTCCGTCCACTCCCGTGGACGGGTGATGCGGCCGTCCCGCTCAGGCCATCGGGAGTTGCACGCCCGCCACTGCGGACCGCAATTCCCTGGGAAGTGGAAAGTACACCTCCTCCTCCCGGATCGCCCGCTCCTCCACCGTGGCGTCGAAACGAGCCCGGAGCCAACCGACGCAGTCCTGCACGACGCTCTCGGGAGCGCTCGCTCCGGCAGTGATCACGACCGTTTCATGGCCCGTGAACCAGGCCGGATCGATCTCGTCCGCGCCGTCGATGAGCACCGCGCGGATGCCGCGCTCGCGGGCCAGTTCCGCGAGCCGCTGGCTGTTCGAACTGTTCTGGCTGCCGAGCACGATCACCATGTCGGCCCCGTCGGCCAGGAGCCGCACCGCCTCCTGGCGGTTCTGGGTCGCGTAGCAGATGTCATCCTTCGGTGGCCCGACGATCTGTGGGAAACGCTCCTTGAGCCGCCCGATGATCCGTGAGGCGTCGTCCACGGAAAGCGTCGTCTGCGTGAGGTACGCCAGCCTGTCGGTCGGGCCGAACGGCAAGGCATCGACGTCGGCGACGCCGTCCACGAGCGTGAACGCCTCCGGCGCCTGGCCCATCGTGCCGATCACCTCGTCGTGACCCTCGTGGCCGATGAGGACGATGCGGTAGCCGGCACGGGCGTACTTGACCGCCTCGAGGTGCACCTTCGTGACGAGCGGGCAGGTCGCGTCGATCGCCCGCAGCCGCCGCTCCGCCGAGACGCGGCGGACCTCGGGTGCGACGCCGTGTGCCGAAAACAGGAGCACGGCCCCCTCGGGAACCTCCTCGACGGAATTCACGAACACCGCCCCTTCGCGCACGAATCGATCCACCACGTGCTTATTGTGGACGATCTCGTGATAGACGTAGACCGGGGTGCCGTAGAGACGGATGGCGGTCTCCAGCGTCTCGATGGCCATGTTGACCCCGGCGCAAAATCCCCGCGGACCGGCGAGCAGAATCCTCATGGGCATTGGTTTCCCGCTATGATGACGGAGGGAAATCTAGATTAGAGCATCCGATCCGAGGCGGCCAGAGAGCGTTCCCAATGTCCAGCGGCCCGTTGGTCCGATCGATCGCCGCGACATGTCGCCCGGCGGCCGAACGCCGCGACCCGGCCCCGTGGAGCATGGCGGCCGTCCCGCTGGATGGCGACCTCGGGGCAGCCCGGGCTCTGTGTCGCGAAATCGCCACGCGGCACTATGAAAACTTCACCGTGGCGACCCGGCTCGTGCCGGCCCGGCTGCGGCAGCATCTGGCGAACGTGTATGCGTTCGCACGCTGGGCCGACGACCTTGCCGACGAAACGCCGCACGACGGCGGCGCGGCGCTCGCCGCCTGGCGCGAGGGCCTGGAAGACTGCTTCGCGGGCAGGCCGTCGCACCCCGTCTATCTGGCGCTCGCCGACACCGCGCGGCAGACCGGGCTCTCGATCGAGCCGTTCGCGGACCTGCTTTCGGCGTTCGAGGAGGACAAGGCGTTCGATCGGACGCACGTCGTGGTGCGCTACGACTCCCGCCCCGCCCTGCTCCGCTACTGCAGCCGGTCGGCCGATCCGGTGGGGCGGATCGTGCTCGCGCTGGAAGGATGTCGCGACCCCGGGATGATCGCCATGTCCGACGCGATCTGCACCGGCCTGCAGCTCGTGAACTTCTGGCAGGACCTGCGGCGCGACCGGCAGGCCGGCCGGGTCTACCTGCCGCGGGAGGATCTCGACCGGCACGGCGTCCGGGAGTCCGATCTGGAGGCGGATCGCGCGTCGCCGTCGCTCCGGGTCCTGGTGCGCGACGAGGTGGCCTGGGCCCGGTCCCTGTTCGATGCAGGCGAGCCGCTCGTCGCGCTCGGACCGATCGCGCTGCGGCCGGCGATCCGCCTGTTCGTGGCCGGGGGGCGGGCCGTGGCCGACGCGATCGAGCGGGCGGACTGCGACACGCTGGCGTCGCGGCCGGTCGTGCCGCGGTGGAAAAAACTCGCGCTCGCATGGGACGCGTGGTGGCGACTCGCGACCACCGGGCGCGGGCGAGGCTCGGCATGACGCAGCTCGCCGCCGATCAGGCCGCGTGCGCGGCCGTGCTCGACGCATCGGGGTCGAGTTTCGCGGTTCCGATCAGGCTGCTGCCGGCGGGCAAGCGGATCGGCACCACCGTTCTCTACGCATTCTGCCGCCGGGCGGACGACATCGTGGACGACGCCGGCGACCCACGGTTGGCCGCCGTGGAACTCGACGGCTTCGAGGGCCAACTCGTCGATGCGCTGCACGGCCGGGGTGTGGCCGATCCGGTGCTTCGCGCGGTGGGCGACATGGTCAGGCGGTACGCCGTGCCTGCGGAGTGCCTGTTCGACATTCTCGCGGGAGTGAGGATGGACCTCGACCATCGGGGCTTCGAGACGTTCCGCGATCTGGAGGAGTACTGCCGCCGGGTCGCGAGCGCCGTGGGCATCGCGGCGATCCACATCTGGGGGTTCCGATCACCCGAGGCACTCGACGCGGCCCACGCCTGCGGATTCGCCTTCCAGATCACCAACATCCTCCGCGACGTCGTCGAGGATCGTGACCGTGGCCGCGTCTATCTGGCACGCGAGGATCTGGCGGCGTGCGACTGGAGCGTCGAAGGCCTCATGAACGGCCTGGACGGCGTCGGAGCCGCCCGGGTCGCCCGCCTCTACGTGGACCGCGCCGACGCACTCTTCCGCGAGGCCGCCCCGCTCGACCGGATGCTGACGACCGACGGCAGGCTCGTCTTTCGGGCCATGTTCGGCGGATACCACGCGCTGTTTCGCGCCGTGCGTTCCGCGGGCACCGACATCTTCCGGCGTCGGGTCACTCCGTCGCGGCTCGGAGTGCTGGCCGCGACCTGCGCGGGCGTGCTCGTGGGGCCGCGGTCATGAACGACGCGAGGCACCGTCGTCCTGCGGCGCGGACAATCGGCGACCTGCGAGTCGCGGTCGTCGGTGGCGGCCTCGCCGGCCTCGCCGCGGCTGCCGCGCTCTCCCGCGAGGGCGCGGCCGTGACGGTCCTCGAGGCGCGGCGCCGGTGCGGCGGCCGGGCCGCCTCGTTCGAGGACTCGGGCGGGCTGCTCGTCGATGCCTGCCAGCACGTGGCCATGGGGTGCTGCACGAACTTCCTCGACCTCTGCCGGCGGGCGGGGCTTACCGACCGGTTGCGGCGGGATCGCACGCTGTGGTTCATCGGTCCGGATGGCACCCGCGCGGCGTGCACGCCCGCCACGTGGCTGCCCGCGCCGCTCCACCTCGCTCCGCTGCTGCTCGGACTGCCGCAGTTTTCGCTCGCCGAGAAGTGTCTCCTCGCGGTGGGGATGCTGCGGCTGGCACGCTGCGTCGATCGGGACGACCCTTCCGGGGCGTCGGCCCGTGCCTGGCTCGAAGGCCATGGTCAGCCGACCCGGGTGATCGATCTGTTCTGGCAGCCGGTGATCGAGAGCGCGCTCGGCGAGTCGATCGATCTCGTGAGCGTTCCCGCGGCCCGGAAGGTCGCGGCCGACGCCTTCCTGTCTCACCGCGCCGCGGCCGACGTGTACGTGCCGCTCGAGCCGCTCGGCACGCTCTTCGGAGACCGGCTCGTCGGCTGGCTCGAACGCGAGGGCGTGGCCGTGGAGACGGGCTCGGCGGTGACCGGTTTCGAGCGTCGGCCGGACGGCCGCGTCACCCGCGTGCACGCGGGCGCCGCGGCATGGGACGTGGATGCCGCGATCGTCGCCGTGCCGTGGCGGCAGGCGATGCGACTCCTCCCGGACGTCGTGCCGCCGGCCGACGAGCGGTTGCTCGGCTCGCCGATCACCGCCGTGCACATGTGGTTCGACCGCGACGTCATCGATCTTCCCCATGCGGTGCTCGTGGGGCGGGTCTCACAGTGGGTCTTTCGCGGGGAGGCACCCGGCCACTGTCAGGTCGTGATCAGCGCCTCACGCGGCCTGCTCGGTGGAGACCGCGGGCGTCTGGTCGAGACCGTCGCTGCCGAGGTGCGCGAGGTCTTTCCCGCCGCCCGCGGGGCGATGCTGCGCGAGGCGAAGGTCGTGACCGACCCCACGGCCGTGCTCTCGGTCCGGCCGGGTGTGGAGGCCGCGCGGCCCTGCACCTGCACGAGCCTGCCCAACCTGTTCCTGGCCGGGGATTGGACGGCGACCGGGTGGCCGTCCACCATGGAGGGGGCCGTGCGGAGCGGCCGGCTCGCCGCCGAGTCGTTGCTCGCGTGGAGCGGGCGGCGGACGACGGCCGTCGTGCCCGACCTGCGACGGTCGTGGCTGACGAGGCTGCTCACGGGGGCGTAGTCAGCCGCTCGCGGGCAGCGTGGCGATCGTCCGCTCGAGCGAGTCCGCGAGCGACCTCGAGTCGATGACCGCCCGTTCCCAGAGCTTCCAGAGGTCGGCTGCGACCGCGGGCCGGCGGCCGATCGATCGCAGTGCGGCCCCGGCCTGACGCCAGCGGGAAGTCGCCTCGGCCAGCCGCACCACCTCCGCCGGCAGTTCGTCGAGCGCGGCATCCGACACGACCTTCACGCAGCCGCAGGCCAGGCCCGCGGCGGCCGCCTCCCGGGCGATGCCCCAGGTCTCGAGATCGACCACGTCGGCGCCCGACGCATCCGCGAGCCGCCGCTTCTCGTCCGCCGACCGGACCACGCCGTCTACGGTGACGATCGTGGTGCCCTCCCCTTCTGCCGCGGCGACGCAGGCAGCCAGTTCGAGAGCCTCCGCGCCCGTCCGCACGGCGCGGCGGGGCGTCACGACAGCCCCCCGCGCGATCCCGGGCGTGAGGCCCCCCGCGAACCCCGCCGAGATCACGAATCGCGGCCGATGACCGGCGATCAGCAGGCTTGCGGCCCGCGAGGCCCGCTCCACCCCGGGGCCCGCGACCACCCAGGCGACGGAGCGCCCCGCCACCGTCGCCTCGTGCAACCGCAGCCCATCCGTCTCGAACACCCGGGCCTCGCGGGCGCGGTCGGCGAACCGGCCCGCCTCGATCGGCAGGGCGAACACGATGCCCGCGTCGGAGCGTGGCCGATGGTTCACCACGGCAGGCACGCGGCGAGCAGGCGGAGCGGGTGCAGCCAGTCGATCGCATGCAGACCGCGGCAGTCGGGGCATCCGCACGGCTCCGCGGGCACCATCTGCACCTCGTACTTCGGCACCCGCTCCAGCTTGGCAGGACCGTCCGACTTGTACAGCCGTTTCTTCACGATCACGTGGCCGCACGGGGGGCGGCAGCGGCACTCCGGTGGCGGTGCGTGCCACGGGTCGCGGCCCCGCACGCAGGCATACTCGCACTTCATCGAATAGTTCGGCTGCGACGACTTTTTCTCTTCCCACGTCGCCTTGCAGGCCGGCACGCAGGCCCTGCAGCCGCTGCACGACGCCCGACCCGGGCACTGCTCGGGGGGCTCGCTCCGGCCGGCAGCCGGCGCGAACAGAGACAGCATGAGCGTTGCGAGGATCAGGCGCCGCATGGCACGGAATCTCCGACGGTTGGTTGGTGGAAGTGGCTCAGAAATCGAACGCCAGCCGGGTCCCGAATCCGTTGATCCACCCGCTGCCGTTGTAGCTCGGGGACGGGACGGCACCGGTGCTGCTCTTGGCCCACGGCGTACTGTTGAATTCGCGGTAGGTGAAGTCGTAGTTGAAGTAGACGCGAGCGTTCGGGTTCAGGAGCCAGTTGAGGCCGAGCGTGCAGCCGTTGAGCACCCCGCCGTTCACCTCGCCGTCGTTGAGGCAGAGGTAGTTGTAGCGCACGCCAACCTGCCAGGCGCCCTCGCTGAGGCTGAATGGCCGGCCCGAACCGCCTCCACGGATGGCGTAGAAATTGTTGTGCGGAACGGGGCGGTCGAACCGGTACTCGATCTTCGAGTAGGTGCGGCTCTCGCCGGTGAGGAAATAGAGCACTTCGGCGTAGCCCGCCTGGTAGTAGACCGTGCCGACATTGGTGCCCGGCTTCGGCTGATAGCCGTTGGTGATGAGCGGACCGACGCTCGTGGTCCTCGCGTTGTAGAGCCACGAGCCGAAATACTCCGACTGGAACGACCACGGTCCGTTGTTGCCGACGAATTCCAGCCCGATCATGTTTTGCCACGACCCGGTCAGCAGGCCCGAGTCGGCATAGATCGAGTTGAGCGGGCCCGGCGGGCCATTGCGGATGTCGCCACGGCTGCGGAAGCGGACGGCAGGTGTCTCCGGCCCGATGCCCTGGCCGGTCGTGGAGTCGTACGCCAGGAACTGCCGCCGTGGCTCCTGCGTGCGTCCCGACACGGCGAGGTGCAGCAACTTCCGACCCTCGTCCTCGTAGACGGGAAGCCAGACGAGCCGGCCGACCGTCATGCTGCCGCCACTGGAATTCGAGAAGCCGAAGGGGTTGGCGACGTTCTTGAATTCGCCCACCTGCCAGCCGATGTCGCCCTCCTCGTTGCTGTTGAGGACCTGGATGCCCGGTGCAAAACCGTTGTTGAACGGGCCCTCGAACGCGTCCTGGGCGAACGATCGCTCCATGAAGTTGAGCCAACGGCTGCTCGTGAGGTGCTCGTAGCCGTAGGGATCCTTCTGGTTGCCGATCCGGACGGTGCCGAGGATCGGGATCTCCCGGAGCTGCAGCCAGAGGTCGGTGACCGCCGTGATCGGTCCGGCATCCCTCTCCGTCGGGAACTGCTGATTGTTGACGTTGAGTTCGTTGACGTAGTCGTACTCGCAGGCGAAGTCGTAAACCTCGTACAACCGTCCCTCGATACGCAGTCGGCCGCGGCGCAAGGCCACGGTGTTGGCAAGTTTGGGGTCGAGGCCGCCCTCGACGGGGGACCGGTTCGGGCCAGGGCCGGCCGAGAAGGCGACCGTGTCGACCTGGGTTCGACCGCCGATTTTGATCCTGAAGTCCTTGTGAACGCTCTCGGCCTGGAAGCCGTCCTTCCAGGTGTCCTTGAGGTTCTTGTCGGTGCCCACCTCGTAGGGCTCCGCAGGCTTCTGGGCGTCAGCCTTCGCCGCAGGATCTTTCGCGGTGGAGCCGAGCGGGGCGGGCAGCGGCTCCACCACCGAGGTCGCCTTCGTTTCCAGCTGCCGCAGGCGGGATTCGAGGGCCGCGATCCGCTGCCGTTCCGCATCCAGGGCGTTCGCCACGTCGTCGAACGTGGCGAATCCGGCGGCGGCGCTCGGCAGGGAAATTGCCTGGCCGCCGTCCGACTCTGCGATCACCCGGATCGGGTCGGGGGCCGTCGTTTGCGCAGGTGTTTCGCCGGGCGACAATGCGCCCGCCGCCGCGCAGGCCAGGAGCCACCCCGTCGCGGGGCCCCGGCCGCCGCAGCCGAAACAGTGGCTCCGCCGCCCCCGGCCGCTCATCTTTCGCCGTCCCTCTCAGGTGCGACGACTGGAGGAGCCGAGCCCCTCCAATCGTCATGCCGGGAGGATTCGACCGCCGAGAATTCCCTGCGTGACGGTCGTGACCGGAATTCGGGTCACGGGGCGGGGGTCAGGTCTGCCCGTCGGGAAGGGGCTGCCTGTGGGGGAAGGCGGGCAATCCTGCCCGCCGGGGAGAGTGGGGCAAGGAGGGCATCGCGTGTGAGCGGCTCACCAGCAGTCGAACAGGCGACGACAGAGGCCGGGCAGGTCGTACCAGCAGGGCCCGCAGTCCGTGCACCGCGGGGGCCGGCACGGCGCACACGGCGCCTGTCCCAGGTCGTATTTGAGCACCCGTTCCACCTTGTCCTCCTCGCGCTTGAACAGCTTCTTCTTCGTGAACACGCCGGCACAGGGCGATGTGTGCTCCGGGCAGCAGCCGTGGTCGCACCACGCGTCGAAGCCGCGCACGCACTCCGGCTCGCACTTCAGCGAGTAGTTCGGCTTCTTGGTCTTCTTGTCCTCCCAGCGCGGCGTGCAGGCGGGGCCGCAGGACGTGCAGCAGTCCGCGGCTGCCGCCCGGTGCGCGGTCGCGAGACCGACGAGGATCAGGCAGGCGATGGCGATCGGGCGTTGCATGGGCGTGCTCCTTGCGAAAATGCCGCTCAGAAGTCGAAGGCGAGACGGGTCCCGAATCCCGTGATCCAGCCGCTGCCGTTCTTGTTGAGGTTGTTGGTGAAGTCGCGGTAGGCGAAGTCGTAGTTGAACTGGAGCTTCGAGTTGGGGTTGAAGAACCAGTTGAGGCCGAGCGTGAGCGCATTGAGCGTGCCGCCGTTGATCTGGTGGTCGCTCAGGTTCGCGTACTGGTAGCGGGCACCCACCTGGATCGCGCCCTCGCTCGAGATGACGCGGCCGTTGGAGTCGCGGAGGACGTAGAAGTTGTTCCGGGGGATCACCCGGTCGAAGCGGGCGTCGAACTTGTCGTAGGCCCGCGATTCCCCGGTGATGAAATAGAGCACCTCGGCGTAGCCGCTGTTCGTGAAGTAGGTGCCGCAGAAGGCCCCTTTGGGCTGCAGGCCGGCCGTGCCGTAGTTGATGTTCGTGAAGCCCGGCACGCCGCCAAACGTCGAGGTTGGGCTGAAGGCTCCGACGTTCGAGGTCGTGTTGTAGAGCCAGTTGCCGAAGTACTCGGCCTGGAACGACCAGGGGCCGTTGTTGCCGACGAGTTCGAGCCCGATCTGGTTCTGCCACGTGGCCTTGAGCAGGCCCGAGTCGATGTAGATCGAGTTGAGGGGGCCCGGCGGGCCGTTTCGCAGGTCGCCGCGGGCCCTGAGCCGCACGTCGTTGTTGACGTTGGTCTGCTGGGCCCGGCCGGCGATGCCGAGGTGCAGGAGCTTCTTCCCCTCGTCCTCGTAGATCGGCAGCCAGGTGAGCCGGCCGACGAGCGAGTTGGCCCGGCCGGTGTTCGCGTAGCCGAACGGGTTGGCGTTCTGCTTGAAAATGCCCCCCGACCAGGTGAATCGCTGGTCGAAGGCGCTGTTCACGATCCGCAGGCCGGGGATGAAGCCGTTGTTGAAGGGGCCCTCGTAGAGATCCTGGGCGTAGGACCGCTCGAGAAAGTTGAGGTAGCGGCTGCTGGTCATGTGCTCGAAACCGAAGGGATCCTTCTGGTTGCCACCCCGGATCACGCCGAGGAGCGGCACCTCCCGGATCTGGATCCAGTTCTCGGTGATGGCCGGATAGTTGCCGAGGCCGGCCTCGGTCGGCGCGACGAGGGAGTTCGAGTTGAGCTGGTTGGCAAAATCGTATTCCGACGCGAAGTCGACCAGTTCGTACATCCGGCCGTCGATGCGGAAGCGGGCCCGACGAAAGTTCGTCGAGTTGGTGAGCGGCGGTGTGAGGCCGCCGTTGGAGGGCTTCTGCGCCGGACCGTCGCCCTGCGAGAACGCGACGTCGTCGAACTGCACGCGGCCGCCGACCTTGACCCTGAAGTCCTTGTGCGGGCTGTTTCCCTCGAGGCCGAAGTTCCACTTCGTGGGCATGCTGGGGTCGGTGCCGACCTCGTAGTCGTCCGCGGCCTGCTTGTCGTCCTTCTTGGCATCCTTCGCCTCCTTGGCCGCGTCGGGCTTGGCTTCCTTGCCCAGGGGCTCACTCGATCGCGGGGCAGGAAGCGGCTCCACGGCGCTCTTCTCCAGGTTCGCGAGCCGCGCCTCGAGCGCGGCGACCCGCTGCCGCTCGCCCTCCAGGGCCATCGAGACGTCGGCGAACGAATCGAGACGGTTGGTGACCGTGGGAAGGGCCATCGCCGGCGCCGCATCGGTTTCCGCCACGACGATGAAGTCGGCAGCCGGGGAGACCCCGCCGGCGGAGGCCACGAGCAGCCACGCGGCGAGGGAGAAGGCCGCCCGTCTCCACGGCAGATGAGCGATGCCGTGTCGGCGTGAACATTCTGCCGAGACCGGATTTCCCACGTACACGTCAAAGTCCTCCTGGATTCGCCTGCTCCGAGAATCGGAACATTCGAACCCCGACTTTGACGGTCAGGGGGTATCTGACGGGATTTTACGCTGCAAGGATTCCGCAAAACCCCGAGACGTCCGACGCTCCGGTTCGCGGTGGCGCGTAGGCAGCGCAGGGTTGCCCAGCTTCTCACGCCAGCGGCAGGCGGACGCTGAACGTGGTGCCTGCGTTCCGCCGGCTTTCGACGCCGATCGTCCCGCCATGACGCTCGACGATCGCCTTGCAGATGGCGAGCCCGAGACCGCCCCCGCGATTCGGGTCGCTCCGGTCGCGGGCAGCATCGGCCTGGAAGAAGCGATCGAACACCCGCGGAAGCAGTTCGGCGTCGATCCCACACCCGCTGTCCTCGACCGTCAGGAGTGCCCGCCCGGTTCCACGGTCGGCGGCCAGTCCAATCGAGACCCGTCCTCCGCTCGGCGTGAATCTCACCGCGTTGTCGAGGAGGTTGCTGCAGAGCTGCTGCAGTTGGCGGGCGTCGCCCCGGACGCGGATCGCCCCGTCCGCCCGGGCCTCGAGCCGAATCCCGTGTTCCTCGGCGACGCCGGCGAACATTTCGCTTGCCTGCCGCACGATCGCCGCCACATCGACCTCGCCCAGGTTCGTCGCCGACGCGTCGGACTCCCCTTCCGCCAAGAGGAGCAGGTCGTTCGTCAGTCGGGCGAGGTGGCGGCACTCCTGGAGCGCGTCGTCGATCGTCTTGCGGTAACTGTCGGCGGTGCGGTCCCTCGAGGTGGCGACTTCCAGCGCGCTCTGCATCGCCGCCAGGGGGCTCCGCAGTTCATGGGCCGCGTCGGCCACGAACTGCCGCTGGCGGTCCACGTGGCCGGCCACCTGGTCGAGCAGGCGGTTGATCGTCGAAGACAGCCGGTCCAGTTCGTCGCGCGTTCCACGCGCCGGGAGCCGGTCACCGAGCCGGGTGGGGCGCAGCTGGTCCGCGGTGTGGAGGATCTCGGCCACGGGCCGCGTGGCCCGGCGGGCCAGCCACCAGCCGATCAGGGGCGTGAGCAGGAGCAGGAAGCCTCCCGCGAGACTCAACTGCCGCACGAGCGACGTGAGTTTTTCATCGAGTCCGGTGGTGTACGTGCCCACCCGCACGTGATACGTCGGATGCCCCGGCTCCGCGATCCGCAGGCGCACGTATCGATACGGCCCCAGTTGGACGATGTTCTCCGGCTTGTCGAGGTTGGTCGGCTTGAATTGAGCGACCTCGTTCGGGCAGTGGTCGCTTTTCCACACGGTCCGGCCGTCTTCGGTGAGGAAATGGACGAACCAGCCCCGCTGCTCGTGGCTGCGGGCAAGCCGGCGGATCTGCGCCACGACCGCATCGATATCCGGATAGAGATCCCCCAGGGCGAGCACGACCTCCTCCGCGCCGGCGCGGAGTTCCGCGTCGGCGTCGTCGTAGAGCGTCGCCCGGGCGACGAACCTGGCCGTCAGCAGCGAACTCACCGTCATCAGGAGCACGAGGGCCGTGTTCCAGAGCGTGAGCCGGGCCCGCAGCGACGAGAACCGCACCCAGTCAGGCGGCGGCCAGCGCATAGCCGCGTCCCCTCACGGTGTGGATGAAGGAGTCCTGCCGCCCGCGGTCGAGTTTGCCGCGCAGCCGATTGATGTGAACCTCGATCACGTTGGTGGGGCCGTCCCAGTCGAATCCCCACACGTGCTCGCAGAGCATCTTTCGCGTCACCACCTGCCCGTTGTAGCGCATCAACAGTTCGAGGATGCTGAACTCCGTGGGCGTGAGTTCGATGACCCGGCCATCGAGCGTGAGCCGCTTGGTGGCCAGCGTGAGGTGCAGGCTGCCGGCCTGCAGTTCCATGGCCGGCCTGTTGGTCGTGCGGCGATGGACCGCCTGGATCCGGGCGGTCAGTTCATCCACCGCGAACGGCTTGACCAGGTAGTCGTCCGCGCCGGCCTCGAACCCCTCGAGCTTGTCCGGCACTCCGCCGAGGGCCGTCAGCACGATCACCGGCGTGCGGACGCCCGCCTGGCGGGCCTGACGGAGCACGTCGAGGCCGCTGACTTTGGGCAGCATCAGATCGAGGACCGCCAGGTCGCACGACAGGAGCGTCTTGTCCCGCACGGCGGCCTCGCCGTCCGCGACGACGACGCACGTGTGGCCGAGTTCCTCGACCGCCGTCTTCACCGCCCGGGCGATCACGACGTCGTCTTCGATGACCGCGATGTGCATGAAAGAGACGCTGCTCCTACCGTTCTCGCGGATTATGCCACGGAACGTGCCACGGCGGGGGGCATGCGGGCGCTTACCTTTCGGACAGAAATCCCCGGCTGGCCTCGCGGAAACGGCGCGAATCGGTACCCTGTCGGCCATTGCGACCCATTTCTGCCCACGCAGGAGGTGACTTCCATGCCGTTCGCGACCATCGTGGCCCCTTGCCTGTGGGCCGCCGCCAGCGGTGATCAGGTGTCCCGCATCATCCAGTCGCTGGAGAAGAACCTGCTCACGCCGATCCCGCTCTGCTTCCTGCTCGGAATCATCTGCACGCGGATCCACGGCGGCATCAAGATACCGAAGGAGTTGTACTACTCGATCGCGATCTTCCTGCTGATGTCGATCGGGTTCATGGGAGGGCACGAACTCGCCCACGAGTATCAGGCCCACGGCGTCTCCACGATCTGGAAGCCCGCGCTCGTGACGCTCTTTCTCGGCTGCGTCACGCCGATCACGTCGTTCGTCGTCCTGCGATACATCGGCAGGATGTCGATCGCCGACGCCGCCGGCATCGCCGCCCATTACGGCAGCACGTCGGCCGTCACCTACGCCGTCGCCAACGCGTTCGTGGAGCAGTCGGGCCATCCGGCCAACAGCTTTCTCCCCACGCTCGTCACCATCCTGGAGTGTCCCGGGATCGCGATCGCGCTCCTCATCGGGGCCGCGCTGTCGGCCAAGGAGCGGGCCCGTCGCGCGGCGGAATCCGGAAAGCCGGCCCGGGAGTCGAAGCTCGGCGAGGCGCTCTACGAGGTGATCACCGGCCAGTCGATCATGCTGATGGCCGGCCTGCTCGTGATCGGGTTCGTGGCGACGATCTTCATGGATCCGAAGGGGTTCCAGCCCTTCTACGACTTCTTCCAGAGCAAGGGGATGCTGTTCCGCGGTGCCCTCTGCATCTTCCTCCTCGAGATGGGGCTCGTGGCCGGTGAGAAACTCGGCGACCTCGTGAAGGTCGGCCCGTTCCTCGTGGCCTTCGGCATCCTGATGCCGCTCATCCACGGCTTCCTCGGCGTCTATCTCGGCCATCTGGCCGGGTTGAATCTCGGCGGGTGCACGGTGTTCGGCGCGATCGTGTCGAGCGCCTCGTACATCGCCGCACCGCCGGCCGTGCGGCTCACGTTGCCGGAGGCGAATCCGACGCTCTCGATCACGGCCGCCCTCGCGATCACGTTTCCGTTCAACATCGCCTTCGGCATCCCGATCTACTTCGAGATGGCGAAGTGGGTGGGGGCCCAGTAAAACGGGCCCGAAGACATCGTTCGGCCGGAATCGACTGCCCGACATCCTCACCCTGCCAGGGAGACAGCCATGCAACTCTTTTCCCTCAAACTCGTGTCCGTGGTCGGCGAGACCGTGATCATGGAAGACATCGCCAAGGAAGGCATCAAGCTCGGGGCGACGGGATACACGATGACCGAGGTGAACGGCCACGGCTCCCGCAGCGCCCGCAACGTCGCCTCCACGACCGGTGCACGGACCATGAAGGTGGAATTCGTCGTGCCGGCCGACGTGGCCAAGGCCATCCTGACGCACGTCTCCCACGAGTATTTCGAGCACTACGCGATCATCGCGTGGCTCTCGGACGTCGAGGTGATGCGGGGCGAGCAGTACACGAAGCACGGCTGAGCGTCGGCGGCCGAGTCGCTCGCGGGAGCGTCCCTACTCCCACTCGATCGTGGCGGGCGGCTTCGAGGAGATGTCGTAGACGACGCGGTTGACGCCCCGCACCTCGTTGATCACCCGCGTCGAGATCCGGGCCAGCAGGTCGTGCGGGAGGTGGCTCCAGTCGGCCGTCATGAAGTCTTCCGTCTCGACGGCCCGCACGGCCAGCACGTCGTCGTAGGTGCGGGCGTCGCCCATCACGCCCACGCTCTGCACCGGAAGCAGGACGGCGAACGCCTGCGACACCCTGCGCATCAGGCCCGCCCGCTCCAGTTCCTCGAGCACGATCGCGTCGGCCTCGCGGAGCGTGTCGAGCCGGCGCTTCGTCACCTCGCCGAGGCAGCGCACCGCCAGGCCCGGCCCGGGGAAGGGGTGCCGCCACACGATCCGCTCCGGGAGGCCGAGTTGCAGCCCGAGCGCACGCACCTCGTCCTTGAACAGGTCGCGGAGCGGCTCGATGAGTTCGAACTGCAGGTCCTCCGGCAGCCCGCCGACGTTGTGGTGCAGTTTGATCGTGGCGGCCGGGCCGTCGGGCGCGGCCCCGCTCTCGATCACGTCGGGGTAGAGGGTGCCCTGGGCGAGGAATTTCGCCCCGGCGATCCTGCCGGCCTCGTCGGCGAAGCAGTCGATGAATGTCTTCCCGATGCGCCGCCGCTTTTCCTGCGGTTCCGTGACGCCGGCGAGCACGTCGAGGAAGCGGGCCTCGGCCGGAACGACGTGGAGGTCGGTCCGGAAGTGGTTCGTGAACTCCTCGATCACGGCGGCCGCCTCGTTCTTCCGCAGCAGCCCGTTGTCCACAAGAATGCAGGAGAGCCGGTCTCCGATCGCCCTCGACAGGAGCGCCGCCACGACGGCCGAATCGACGCCGCCGGACAGCCCGCAGATCACCCTGTCGTCGCCGACGCGCCGGCGGATGTCGTCGATCGCGCGGGCGGCGAAATCCTCGAGTCTCCACGAGCCGCTGCAGCCGCACACCCGCCTGAGAAAATTGCCGAGCATCGTGCCGCCCGCCGGGGTGTGCGTCACCTCCGGGTGGAACTGCAGGCCGAACACGGGCAGCGTCGCGTGCCTCACGGCCGCGAGCGGGCAGGTGGAGGTGCTGGCGAGCGTCTCGAATTCGGCCGACACGCGGTCCACCTGGTCGCCATGGCTCATCCACACCTCGGTGTGGAGCGGGACGCCCTCGAACAGGGAGTCGGCCACGCGCACGTCGCAGGTGGCGCGGCCGTATTCCCGGGCCCGGGCCTGGCCCACCGTCCCGCCGAGTGCCTTGCAGGCCAGCTGCATGCCGTAGCAGATGCCGAGCACCGGGATGCCGAGCCGGAAGAGCGCCGGGTCGCATTGCGGGGCGCCGGTTTCGTACACGCTCGCGGGGCCACCCGACAGGATGATGCCACGCGGCGAGAGTTCGCGGATCCGATCCGCGCCGATGTCGTGCCGCACGATCTCGCAGTACACGTGCTGCTCCCGAACGCGGCGGGCGATCAGCTGCGCGTACTGGGAGCCGAAGTCGAGCACGAGCACCCGCTCAGCCTGCAGCCTCGGGTCGGCGGCGGGAGCAGAGGGCTGGGGGGCGGTGGCGGCAGGCATGGCGGGAGGCGGGAGGCGGAAAAACCGGGAGTATAGAAACTTCCCGGCCGGGCGTTCTATAGTGCGGCACTTTCTCCCATGCTCACGCTGCTCACGAATGACGACGGAATCTTCGCCCCGGGCCTGGCGGCGATGGAACGCGCCCTGCGGCGGATCGGCGACGTGAGCGTGGTGGCCCCGTCCACGGAGCAGAGCGGCGTGGGGCATGCGATCACGTTTCTCACGCCGCTCACCGCCAAGGAGATCTTCGACGGCCCGCGGAGCCGCGGCTGGGCGGTCGACGGCAGCCCGGCCGACGCGGTCAAACTCGGCATCTCGGAATTCTGCCCACGGCGGCCCGACGTGGTCGTGAGCGGAATCAACGCCGGTCTCAACGCCGGCATCAACGTGCTCTACTCCGGCACGGTGGCGGCGGCCATCGAGGGGGCGTTCTTCGGGATCACGAGCATCGCCGTGTCGCTCGAGTACGACGAGCACGCCGACTTCGACCGGGCCTCCGAGATCGCGCTCGACGTGATCCGCGAACTCCTGTCGCGGTCACCTCCCGCCGGAAGCCTCTACAACATCAACATCCCGGCGCGTGCGCTCGCCGGCCAGCCCGCGTTGAGAGTCGTGCCGATGAGCACGGCCCGCTACGGCGAGGCCTTCGAACGCCGGGTCGATCCCCGCGGCAGATCCTACTATTGGGCGACCAACGAGCCCCCTCCCCCGCCGTCCCCGTCGGAGTCGGATGTCACGGCGCTGGCGGCGGGCGACGTGACGCTCACGCCGCTCCACTTCGACCTCACCCGGCGGGTGGTGATCGACGAACTCGCCGAGGGCCGCTGGCCCATCGACGCCCGCTCCTGACGGTGCGTCAGCCGCGGCCCCCGCGCAGCCACAGATTCGCGCCGAGCACCACGGCCGCCACGAGGGCCAGCACCAGCACCGCCCAGAATCCGAGCGGCAGTCCCGCGAACTGCCTGTCGAGAACGTTCGGGGCGTTACGCCCCCCCGTGCCGCCACCTCGCCTGCCGTGGGGAGCGCCCGACTTGGGCGTGGCGGGGGATTCGAACGAGAGCGTCGAAGCGTCGATCGGGCCGCCGCGGTCAGCGTCGGGCACCGGCGGGCGGGAGGCCCGCGGTGCCGCAGATGCCGGCACCGTGGTGCGGCGCGGCGCGGCGATCGGGCCGCTGCCACCGGGACGCGTGACCCCGCCGCCGCTGCTGCCCGGGCCGCTCCGGACGACGGCCCCGGGCGGCGCGAGCGATCGGGCATCGGAGCCGGAGCCGGGAGTGCGGCGAAGAGGAGGTCGGCGGGGCGGTTCGCGGCCGTCGCGGGGCTTGGCTGCGGCCGAATCGAGCCACGCGTCGAGCGCGTCGGCGACCTCCTGGGCCGTCTGGGGCCGGGCGTCGGGATGCTTTTCGAGCATCCGGAAGTAGAGCTCGGCGATCGCCGGGGGGACGTCGGGCCGGTCGTCGAGCGGATTCGGCGGGGGCTCGTTCATGTGCGCCCGGATCCGCTCCCCGAGCGAGCCCTTGGCGAACGGGGCGCGGCCGATCAGGAGGTAGTAGAGCGTGCATCCGAGCGAGTAGATGTCGGCGCGGCGGTCGGCCTTGTGGCTGTCGCGGGCCTGCTCCGGGGCGAGGTAATCGGCGGTGCCGAGCACCTTCTCGTCGTGCTCGCGCGTCAGCGACGCGTTCTCGTCGTCGTCGTCGAGGGCCAGACCGAGGTCGAGGATCTTGATCGTGCCCCGCTTGTCGAGCATCAGATTGGCCGGCTTGATGTCGCGGTGAACGAGCCCCTCTTCGTGGGCGTAGTGGAGCCCCACCGCCGCCTGACGGATGAAGTTGGCGGCGTCGCGCACGTCGAGCGGTCCCTCGGCCTTCACCTTCGCATGCAGGTCGGTGCCCTCGATGTACTCCATCACGATGAAATGGACCGCGCCGGAGGCCTCCAGATCGAACGCCCGGGCGATGTTGTGGTGGCTCAGCCGATAGGCGACCTGCGCCTCCCGTTCGAACCGGGCGAGGTACGAACTCTGCTCCACCCGCTTGATCGGCAGGACCTTGATCGCCACCCGCTGCCGGAGCGTGGGATTCTCGGCGAGGTACACGCTGCTCATGCCGCCGGCGCCCAACAGCCGCAGCAGCCGGTACTTGCCCAGCGTGAAGCCCTTGCTTTTGCCGCGCCGCAACTGGTCGAGCTGCCATTGGGTGAGCAGTTCCCCATCCACCAGCGCCGTCAGGAACGCCTCGGGCACCGGTCCCGTCTCGTCGCGAAACGGCCCGAGCACGGGCGCGAGACGGTCCTCGGGCACCAGGCCGCTCGCGCGAATGGCCCGGAGGAACTCGGGCATGGTCTGGATGGGAGGAGCAGCTTCGCTCATGATGACGGTCCGGGGGCTACGCCCTCCTGCATGGTATCCGACGCTTGCCGATCGTGCTCTATTCCCGACGCGGCTGCCACCTCTGCGAGCGGGCGGAGGAGTGGCTCGGGTTTCACGCGCCCCAGGCGGGCATCATCGATGTCGATGCGGACGCGGGATCGGCCGCCGCCTACGGACTGCGGGTGCCGGTCCTGGTGATCGACGGTGCGGCCGTGCTCGAGGGGGGATTCGACGAGGCGGATCTCGTCGCCGTCATACGCCGAGATTCAGGCCGCGGCGATGCAGGTCGTCGATGAGGCCCGCAGCCGACACGAACACCTCCGCGTCCCAGCCGCAGGCCCGCGCGGCATCCACGTGGGCCGGGATGTCGTCGCAGAAGAAGATCTCTCCGGGGGCCACCCCGACCCGCGCGGCGGCCGCGGCGTAGATCGCCGGCTCCGGCTTCACTGCGGCGACCTCGTGGCTGAGCACCGTGGTCACGAACCGCCCGGGCAGGACCGCGTAGCGCCTCGCCAGCAGATGCCGCCAGTGGACGTCGCACGTGTTGGAGAGGATGCCTGTCGGAATCCCGGCCCGCTCGAGGCCGGCGATGACCGGCAGCATCGCCACGTTGAGCGCGAACATGTCGCTCGCGGCGTCGGCGAGACGGTCCGGGTCGGACGACGTGCCGGTGCGGCGGGAGAACTCCGCGTGGAATCCGGTCCAGTCGAGGAGCCCGCGCTCCAGCCGGGCCTGCAGGTCTCCCTCCTCGACCGCCTGGCGAACCGCCGCCGGCGGCACGCCGGCGACATCGGCCATCTGGCGATCCGCCCGTTCCCGATCGAACGAGACGATCACGTTGCCGAGATCGAGGAACACGAACGCGGGGCGACGCGGCATCGGAAGTGTGTGCGGGCGGGGTGGGCGATGCTTTGAAAGCGGCGACTGAAATACTATTCTTCGGCCACCGTGCCTGAGAAGGGATCGGCAACGCATCGCCGCCGCGCCCTCCGCTCAGCTCCATCCCCGAGGGATTTCAGCCCATGGCCGTTCTCAACCGCTACAGCTCCCGCATCACCCAGCCCCGCGCCCAGGGCGCCTCGCAGGCGATGCTCCTCGGCACCGGGCTCCAGCCGGCCGACCTCGACAAGCCGCAGGTCGGCGTGGCGAGCATGTGGTACGAGGGCAACACCTGCAACATGCACCTCGATCGGCTCGCGGCCAGGGTGAGAGAGGGCGTCGTGGCGGCCGGCATGGTCGGGATGCGATTCAACACGATCGGGGTCAGCGACGGGATCTCGATGGGCACGGAGGGGATGAGCTACTCCCTGCCCTCGCGCGACATCATCGCCGACTCGATCGAAACGGTGATGCACGCCCAGTGGTATGACGCCCTCGTGGCGATCCCCGGCTGTGACAAGAACATGCCCGGCTGCCTGATCGCGATGGGCCGGCTCAACCGCCCCGCCCTCATGGTCTACGGCGGAACCATCAAGCCGGGCCACCTCGCCGACGGGACGACGCTCGACATCGTCTCCGCCTTCCAGTGCTACGGCGAGTACGTCGCCGGCCGGATCGACGACGGCCGCCGTGCCGACATCGTCCGCCATTCGTGCCCCGGCGCGGGGGCCTGCGGCGGCATGTACACCGCCAACACCATGGCCACGGCGATCGAGGCGATGGGGATGGCGCTGCCCGACAGCGCCTCGATCCCGGCCGAGCATCCCGACAAGCTCAACGAATGCCTGCGGGCGGGCGCCGCCGTCCGCAACCTCCTCGAGCGGGACCTCAAGCCCCGCGACATCATGACCCGCCGCGCGTTCGAGAACGCGATGGTCACGATCATGGCGCTCGGGGGCTCGACCAACGCGGTGCTCCACCTCATCGCGATGGCGCGGGCCGTGGACGTGGATCTCGGCCCGGCCGACTTCCAGAGGGTCGCCCGCCGCATTCCCTACCTGGCCGACCTCAAGCCGAGCGGAAAGTTCGTCCAGGAGGACCTCCACTCGATCGGCGGCACGAGCGGCCTGATGAAATACCTGCTCGACAAGGGGCTGATGGACGGCGATTGCCTGACCGTCACCGGCAAGACGCTCGCCGAGAACCTCGCGTCCAGCAAGGGGCTCGCCCCGGGCCAGAAGATCATCCAGCCGGTCGAGAACCCGATCAAGAAGACCGGCCACATCACGATCCTGCACGGCAACCTCGCCCCGGACTCGGCCGTCGCCAAGATCACCGGCAAGGAGGGCTCGCGGTTTCGCGGTCCGGCCCGCGTGTTCGACAGCGAGGAGGCGATGCTCGCGGCGCTCGAACAGGGGGCGATCCTGCGCGGCGACGTCGTCGTGATCCGCTACGAGGGACCGAAGGGCGGCCCCGGCATGCCCGAGATGCTCACGCCCACGTCGGCCCTGATGGGGGCGGGGCTCGGGAATGACGTCGCCCTGATCACCGACGGCCGCTTCTCGGGCGGCTCGCACGGCTTCATCGTGGGCCACGTCGTGCCGGAGGCGCAGGAGGGCGGACCGATCGCCCTGCTCCGCGACGGCGACGTGGTGGTGATCGACGCCGACGCCGCCTCGATGGATGCGGAGGTGTCGGAGGCCGAGTTCGCGGCCCGCCGTGCCGCCTGGAAGGCTCCGCCGCCGAAGGCCGTCCGCGGCATGCTCGCCAAGTACATCCGCTGCGTGCAGCCGGCCTCGAAGGGCTGCGTCACCGACGAGTGACATGCGTGACTCGCATCGTGCGACGGACTGAAGCCGCGGCCGCGCTACTGCGGCACGGGGAGTGATTCGATCGGCACCGGCGGGCCCGGGGCGATGACGGCGCCTGGCGGCAGTTGTTCCGGAGCGACGGGGGCGCCGAAGACCGGGCCGCTCGGTGTCGGCGGCGCGGGGATCGGGCCGCCCGGATCGGACGGGAGGGAGACGGGGTCGGCCTGCGGCAACGGCGCGATGCCCAGTTTCGCCAGCACGTTCGAGAGCATCCGCTGCTCCAGCAGCGGGTCGCGGCCGAGCGGGATCCACCCGAGGTTGGGCGTGGGGTTGGCCACCGGCCGCGGCTGGTCGCCGACCTGCTGGCCGAGGGTGGGGAGGGGCGTGCCGTAGCGGTAGAGCGAGTCGTCGTTGCGGAACGACGCTCCGCCGGCCGTGGCCCGCATCGGCCGGGGCAGGTTCTCGAGCTCCTTCACCACCACGGTCTCGATCCTCCAGCCCGACGGGTCGGGCATCAGCCGCATCGTCCCACGGCGCCGGATCGACTGCAGCGTGCTCTCCAACCGCTCGCGAAAGCCGACGGAATCGCCCCGCCACGGCTCGAGCAGCGTGGCGCCCGTCTGCGGATAGGTGTCGATGCGGCCCTCGGTCGGCACGCCGTTGGCGAACACGACCCGCTGCTCGGTCTGCACCTTGAAGTAGTCGTCGGCCACGTCCACCATCTTCTGCCACACGAGTTCGGCGTCGAGCGGCGGGATCACGGCGGAGTTCTTCGTGCCCGGGCCGGCCACGATTCCCGGGCCGCCCCCCTGTCCCGGCAACGGCGTCACCGGTCCCGGCGGACCGATCACCTGGCCCTGGGGGCCGATCGCCGCACCCGCCGGCAACGGGGCGAAGGGGTCGGGCTGGACGGCCGCGGGAAGCTGCGCCGCGGCACGTCCCGCCGCGGGCAGGCACACGAGGCATGCGAACGTGAGGGTCGACCACCGCATGGCGGGATGGTCGTGAATCCGCCGCAGCGACTCAAGGCCAGTGTCGGGCGGGAAAACGCCCGTTACTCGGCCCCGAGGTGGCCGGCCATCTCGTCGAACAGCCGGGCGAACCGGGTGTGCGACGTGTGGAGGTGCTCGCCCTGGGAGATGAACCGCAGCCGATCGTTCCGGACGAGTCCGCGATCCGCGAGGATGCGCTCGAAGGGTCCACGGTCGGCGGCATAGACGACGAGCAACTTGTGCTCGTCGAGTTGGACCTCGATCGGCTGATCGGCGTGCATGATGGCGATGCCGGTGCAGCCGTCGTTGAGCAGCAGGTCCTCGAAATCCCAGAGCAGGCTCTCGAGCACGAGTCGCTCGATCCCCTCGCGGGTCGTCTCGCGTCGCGGGGCGTCGCCGGCGGGTGCGTCGTGGGAGGTCTCCAGCACCACGTCGCAGACGTCACCGAGCGGTTCGAGGAGTGCCAGGAACGTCTCGAACAGGTGTTCGCTCGACACCGCCGCGATGATCGCCGGCAGCCGGGTGCCGGTGCGGGCGTCGGTGTAGGTGTCGAAACGGTAGCCGGCCTGCGGCACCACCTCGAGTTGCCAGCTGGGGCGGACCGCCTCGGTCAACGTGAAGCGACCGTAGCGCCGGCGGGCGAGATGGGCCTCGAGGGTGCGTCGGTCCGGACGGGCGACCGCTCCCTCGGGGGCCGTGACGGGGCTGCGGCCTTCGACCGCTTCGAGGGAGTCGTCGAGGAAGCGCATGGTGACCATCGGGTTGGAGGAGAACGTGGCGGGAAGGGCCGCCGGCGGCCGTGCCGCTCGTCGGACGCTCAAACGTAGGACACGGTTCAGGTGCGTGCCGGCCGGTGGCGACGAATCCCCCGCCGTCGGGCTGGCGATTGCCCTTTTTCGCTCCGAACCGTCATACTCCGCCGTTTTCCAGGCCCCCAGGAAAGCCTCATGGACGGGAAAATCGTCGCAACCGGGATCACCTTCGATGACGTCCTGCTGGTGCCGCGGTATTCGGCGGTGGTGCCGGCCGAGGTGGACGTCAGCACCCGCCTCACCCGCGGGATCCGGCTCAACATCCCGCTCGTCAGTTCGCCGATGGACACGGTCACCGAGAGCGAGATGGCGATCGCCCTCGCCCAGGAGGGCGGTCTCGGGGTGATCCACAAGAACCTCTCGATCGAGCGGCAGGCCGAGGAGGTGGACAAGGTCAAGCGGAGCGCCAACGGAATCATCATGGACCCCGTCACCCTGCCCCCCACGGCCACCGTGGCCCGGGCCCGCGAGGTGATGGATCAGTACAACATCTCCGGCGTGCCCATCACCGCCGACGATCGCCTGCTCGTCGGGATCATCACCCGCCGCGACCTGCGGTTCCTCGAGCGCGGCGACACGCCGGTCGCCGAGATCATGACAAAGACGGGGCTCGTGACCGCCACGGGAGCCGTGTCGCTCGACGACGCCGAGAAGATCCTCATGGCCAACAAGGTGGAGAAACTCCTCCTCGTCGATGCCGCCGGCCTCCTGACCGGACTGATCACGATCAAGGACATCGACATGATGAAGCGGTTTCCGAACGCCTGCAAGGACCGGCAGGGCCGGCTGCGGGTCGGCGGCGCCGTGGGCGTGTTCGATTTCGAGCGGGCCGAGAGCCTGATCTCCAAGGGGGTGGACGTGCTCGTCGTCGATTCCGCCCACGGGCATTCCTCGAACGTGATCGAGACGGTGTCGACGATCAAGCAGCGCTGGGACATCGAGGTCATCGCCGGCAACGTGGCGACGAGGGAGGGCTGCCGCGACCTCGTCAAGGCGGGGGCCGACGGCGTGAAAGTCGGCATCGGCCCCGGTTCGATCTGCACGACGCGGGTGATTTCGGGCGTGGGCGTGCCGCAGATCTCGGCGGTGTGGGACGCCGCGCAGGAGGCTGCCGAGGCCGGCGTGCCGGTGATCGCGGACGGCGGCATCCGCTACTCCGGCGACATCACGAAGGCGCTCGCCGCGGGGGCCCACTGCTGCATGGTGGGAGGGTTGCTCGCCGGCGTGGCCGAGAGTCCCGGGCAGACGGTCCTCTACCAGGGACGCACGTTCAAGGCCTACCGGGGCATGGGGTCGCTCGGCGCGATGGTGCAGGGGTCGAGCGAGCGGTACCGCCAGAAGGCGACCGGCCGCGGGGGCGACAAGCTCGTGCCCGAGGGGGTCGAGGGGCGGGTGCCGTTCAAGGGTCCCCTGAGCGTGTTCGTCTATCAGCTCGTCGGGGGCCTGCGGGCCGGCATGGGCTACTGTGGCACGCGCACGATCGACGAACTGCGGCGCGACGCGAGGTTCATCCAGGTGTCGGCGGCGGCCGTGCGGGAGAGTCACCCGCACGACATCGTGATCACGCAGGAGGCGCCGAATTACTCCGCGGAGCACAAGCAGGCGGAGTAGGCGCGAGAATCCACGTCCGGCTCCGCCGCGGGGCGGCCGGGGCGTGAATGCGGCGGGTTGGCGCGGGTGGGGAAGGATGGGCTGGGATCTCGTCGCCTCCGTCGGCCGCTGCCGGCGCGATTTCAAAGTCGGGGGCCGATTCGGGTCGATGGATGTCGCATGACACGATCGGCCGGATTCACGAGGCGGCGGGCTGGCGGTGCCGTTCACCCGCGGGCGATCGCGCTGCTGGCGGTCCTCCTGTCGTCGGCGTTCGCGGCCGTGCGCGTCGGAGCCGCCGAACGCGGCTTCGACCTCCTGCTGCCCGAGGCCGACGGCACGTTCGGCGAACCGGCCGCCATCGCAGTCGATGCGGAGGCTTCCATCGTGCGGCAGGTCGCCGCGGCCACGGACGCCTGCAGCGAGGCCGACGCGGACTGCCGGGATGCCCTCGAAAGACTCCGGAAGGACACCCTCGCCGACATCGAACTCGACATCCGGGTCGGCGGCACCCCGGGCAACGATTATCCCTGCGAGTGCCGTCTGGAGGGGGAGACGTTCCGCCCGCGACGGTTCGCCTGCACGACGTTCACCTGGAAGGCAGCCGGCTACTGCCACAAGCCGCTGTACTTCGAGCAGTGGGGGCTCGAACGCTACGGTCACTCCTACGGCTGGGTCGACCCGATCCTCGCCGGCGCGCACTTTTTCGCCACGCTGCCGGTCCTGCCCTACAAGATGGGCGTCGAGTTGCCGTGGGAGTGCGTCTATCCGCTCGGCTACTACCGTCCCGGCAACTGCGCGCCCTGGACCGTGCCCGCGGTGCCGATCAGCAAGCGGGGCCTCGCGCTCGAGGCGGCGACCGTCACCGGCCTGGTGTTCCTGCTGCCGTAGGCCGCCGCAGGTTCAGCGCGTGCGCACGGTCGCGATGTAGGCGTAGCGGTTGGCCACCGATTCGAACGTCACGTCGGCCCGCCCCGACGCGCCGAGTTCCGTGAGCGCCTCGTGCACTTCCGGGCGGTAGTGCACGTGGAACAGCGCCAGCCAGCGATTGAGACCCGCCGCGAACCACGGCGGCAGGTCCTTCTGGTCCCAGAAGTCCACGATCAGCATCCGGCCGCCCGGTTTCAGGTTCGCCAGCGCCGCCTCGATCGCGCCCGGCCAGGTCGGCACCATCGACAGGCAGTACGAGAAGTAGATGGTGTCGAACGGCTCGTCGCGGCCGAACATCCGGCGGGCGTCGAGCTGCTCGGCCAGCCCCTGCCGCAGCACGATCGGCTTCCGGTCACTCCGGCACACCCCCGATCGCTCGATGCTCGCGGCGGCCGTCTCGAGCATCTCGTGCGAGGCGTCGAGGCCGAACAGTTCGCCGCACTCCGACCGCCGCGCCAGCCGGATCAGGTTCCTCGCGGTGCCACAGCCGACCTCCAGGGTGGCGGTGGACGACGACGTCGGCACCTGCTCGAGGAGCCGGTCGCGGCCGAGCAGGTAGTAGGCCCGGGTGGCGTCGTAGACGTGCCGCGTGAAGCGGTACATCCGGTCCATCGCCACGGCCTGGTCCGCCGGCCCCCCGCCCCGGTTGTTCGACGACGACACGGCCGACCTCCCGGGGGCTCCGCTCATGAGGGCGGAAGCATCTCGTAGAGGTGGAACATCCCGTAGATCGCCGAGCGGTCCTGCTCGTGCAGTTTCCGGGACCGTTCGACGTCGTAGGAAAACCGACCGCGGATCTCGGGGGAGAGAGCCGTCTCCACGGGCGACCTCTCGCCGGCCGTGCGGAAGATGACCCGAGTCCCGGGGCCGCCGACGCGCACCACCTGCCGCCACAGATCGTCGATCACGTGCGGCGGCATCCAGTCCTGGCTGTCGAGGAAGATGAAGCCGTTGAGCGCGCCGGGCGTCTCGGTCTGCAGGTAATCGCCGAGCGACGCGATGTGGGTCTCGACGCAGCCGACGAGCGATTTGATGAGATCGTAGTTCTCCCGCTTGAGGTAGTCCGGGAGGCCGCGGCGGCCGTCGTGGTCGTAGCGGCGGCCGAAGGCCTGCCAGGCGAAGTAGTTGTCCTCGAGCGGGAATCCGCAGGCGAGCCGGCGCACCCGCTGCTTGTACATGTCGAACAGTTTGCCGCCGTCGTTCTCGTGCTCGTCGAGCATCGCCTGATGCTGGCTGGGGGGGATGCCCAGGCTGTAGACGGCGACCGGCTGCCGGCCGAGCCAGCGGACGAGGGCGTTGTCGAACAGCGGACCGAACGTCTCGTCGAACACCCGCTCCTGCTCCGCGAGCGTCTTCGCGGCCACGAGCCGGGCGGGGTCGCGGCCGGTGGTCCGCGCGATTCCGTGCACGACGCGGAAGAACTGCCCGAGCTTCGCCTTCTCGTAGAGCCCGCGGCTGAAGTACCCGATCCGCTTCGGTCCCACCGCCTTGCCAGGCCAGTCGCTCGACTCCCAGAACTTGAGCGTCAGCGGGTCGAGGTGGTCGCGGATGTAGCGGCGGTAGTTGGGCACGTTGTCGGGATGCCGGCCGTACCCGAAGAACTTGTAGAACGACTCGTAGTCCGGCAGGTGCTCGAGCGCGGCCAGCTTGAGCCGGGTCAGCGACATGTGGTTCGCGTTCAGATCGACCGCCACGATCCGCTTCGGACGGTGGACCAGGTAGTTGAGCACGTTGCAGCCGCCGCTCGAGATCGTCAGCAGGCTCGAATCCGGGCCGAGTTGCAGCGCCTCCGCGTCCACCCGCGGATCCTCCCAGATCTGGTTGTAGACGAAGCCGCGGAACCAGAGCGTGAACATCCGCTCGAGCATGCCGCGTTTGCTCGTGAGCTTGTGATGGTGGACCGCCTTTCGCAGGCGGGCCGTGTTGTCACCGGCGGCGACGACGCTGGACATGAGGACGTGTGACCTCGGGGGGCGGATCGGGGCAGTGTAGCCGACGATCGTGGCGATTGTTGAGGGCTGGCGGCGAATTCCCGGTCACGGGGCCGCTGCGGCGGGGCGGCGCGACGGGGGCGGAGACCGGGCGTCGATGGCGTTCACGAGCAGGGCCGACGCCCCGGCCAGTTCGCGACCGAGTTCCACGATCGCGGTTTCGACGGCGGCGAGGTCGGTGCCCGCTTCGGCCAGGCGGGCCTCGAACCGCTCGACGACGCGGACGGAGGCCTCGGCGTCGGCCTCCCAGGCCGTGCGATCGGCCGCCAGATCCTGCCCCTCCCGCACCTGCAACTGGAGCTGGCTGTCGGCGCTCGACTTCGCCTCCCGGAGCCGGTCGGTCATGGCCTGGGTCGCGGCGATGTCCGACTCGAGCATGCGGCGCAGGAAGGCGACGCCTTCGGTGCGGATCAGGGCCCGCTGCTCGCCGTCGGCGACCGCGTAGTCGCTCCCGCGGATCGACGTCTGCGCGTCGGCGAGGGGGCGGCGCCGCTCGACCGAGACGATGTCGGCCGCGCCGTCGTCCTTGAGTTTGCGGGCGGTCTCGAAGTCGAACGTCGCCCGCTTGCCGGGCTCGAACTGGAACGGCTCTCCACCGGGCCGGGGCAGCTCCCGCGACTCCTTGAACTCGACCGTGGCCCAGTACGTGCCTGGGATGAGCACGCCCGACTCGAGCCCCGCGACGATCTTCGGCCAGTCCTCCTCCGGCACCGGCGTGGCGTGCTGGCGAATCTCCTCGAGTTCCTCCTCGAGGTGCTTGAGCATCTCCTCCGGATCGAACTTCCGGTGCTCCGGCGGCGTCGCCGGGTGGCCGGCGTCATCCTCGGCTCCCGGGGTGACGGTGCGGTGGAAGGCGAGCCAGCGATCGACGGGAAGGTCCTCGTAGACGGCGACCTCTTCGCGCGGCGAACTCCACAGCGCGAGGTCGGCCTCGGTCGGCGGCAGGGCCGGCAGGATCGTGAGCACGTTGCCGTTGACGGTCTCGACGCCGAACGCGCCGAGGAATCGGCCGTTCTCCTCGATCGGGGCCGCATCGAAGACGTAGAGTTCGGCGCCTTCGTTGACCGTCAGCTTCTCGACGTCCTCGATCGTCAGCCGGCCCGCCTTGATCGACTTGTCCGGGCCGACGACCGGGGGCTGGAACGCGGCTTTCGGCCAGTGGCGGCCGCGCCACGACTCGACGCGATCGCGAACCCGCTGCCAGCGGGCACGTTCGGCTTCCAGCGTCGCCAGCGACTTGCGGGCGCGATCGGGAACGAGCCGGCCGTCGGCCCCGGGCACGAGCCCGTCCCGCTCCCGCGCGAGCGCCGCCTGGTAACCGGTCACGATCTCGCGCCAGCCGCGTTCGCGCTGGGCGAGCATTCCCACGAGGAACGTGTAGCCGGCTCCGACGAGGAGCACCAGGATCGCGGCGGCGATCGTGCCCCAATTCCAGCCCCGGTTCCCGACCGCGAACAGCACGATGCCGGCGAGGAGGATGAGCGGAATCAGCGCGAGAAGGGCGATCTCCATACGGTGCGGGCCCGACGGGTCTTTGAGGGCATCGCGTTGACCGCGGCCACCGTGGCCTGCGGCTCGAGGCGATTTCCAGGTCCAGGTTCGAGGTCCAGGTCCAAGTCCAGGCACGCCACGCGGGGCGTGCTTCTCCAATCGATCGATTATGAACTGCCCGACGGTCGCCTGACGAGGCCGGTTTTCGGCTCCGCCCACGCTGCGGATCGTCGCCGCAGCGCGACCCCGGTGTGCGCCGGATGTCGCCCGGCGGCGACACGAGGGCGTCGCCGCTCCTCGGGCCGCCCACCGAAAATATCGACTTTTCCACGGCGATATCGCGGTTTTTTCCTGCAGGCGCCGCGGCCGCGCGGGTTTGGCACCGGGAATGCGTTGGACGTTGGCCTGACCACGTCGTCGTCCTCTCCTTTCGGTCGCCCTTCCCACCGCGAGAACACCCATGCGCCGCACCACCGCCAAGACCCCCCTGCCCCGCAAGGTCGGCCACATCGACGATCCCGTCCGGCTCTATCTCCTGCAGATGGGCGGCATCCCGCTGCTGACCCGTGAATTGGAGGTGTCGCATGCCCGGCAGATCGAACTCTGGCGCCGCCGGTTCCGGCACATGATGCTCGGGAACGATCTCGTGCTGGCCGGCGCCATCAGCCTCCTGGAGCAGGTGCAGGCCGGGCGGTTGCGGCTCGACCGCACGATCGAGGTGTCGGTCACGAACACCGCCGAGAAGAAGCGGACGCTCCGCCGGCTCGGCCCGAACCTCGAGACGCTGCGCCGGCTCGAGCAGGAGAAGCGGCAGTTGTTCCGCACCGCGATGTCCCGCCGCGTCCCGCTCGCCGTGCGCCGCGAGGCGTGGCGGCAGCTCGTGCGCAAGCGAAACAAGGCGGTCCGGCTGGTGGAGGAGATGAACCTCCGCATCCAGCGGCTCTATCCGCTCCTCAAGCGGCTGCGCGACGTGGCGCGACGCATCGAGGCCATCGGCGAAGCCGCGGGTCACGGCGGTTCGCCCTCCGTCGTCGCCCGCGACCAGCGCCGACTCCTGCTCGCCGTCCGCGAGAGCCGCCGCACGCTGGCCAGACGGCTGGCCCGGCTCGACGACCTGCAGTCCCGCTACGACGCCGCGAAGCGTCAGCTCGCGGCCGGCAACCTGCGGCTCGTCGTTTCGATCGCCAAGCGGTATCGCAATCGCGGGCTGACCTTCCTGGATCTGATCCAGGAGGGAAATTCAGGGCTCATGCGGGCGGTGGACAAATTCGAGCATGCCCGGGGGTTCAAGTTCTCCACCTACGCCACGTGGTGGATCCGCCAGGCGATCACCCGCGCCATCGCCGACCAGAGCCGCACGATCCGCGTGCCGGTGCACATGGTGGACACGATGTCGAAGCTGCGGAACCTGGCCCGCGACTTCCGGCAACAGCACGGTCGCGAACCGGCGATCGAGGAGTTGGCGACGCTCGGCGGGCTGTCGATCGACGAGGCCACGTGCGTGTGGCGGATGTCGCGGCAGCCGATGTCGCTCGACCAGCCCCTCGCCGACGGAGACGAGGCGGGCTACGGCGACATCGTCCCCGACCACCGCGACGAGGATCCGCTCCGCGGGATCCACGACCAGTCGCTGCGGGAGTCGATCGGGGTGGCGCTCAACGGCCTCACCTACCGGGAGCGCGAGATCCTGCGGATGCGGTTCGGCCTGACCGACGGCTACGCCTACACGCTCGAGGAGGTGGGTTCGATCTTCAGCGTCACCCGCGAGCGGGTGCGGCAGATCGAGGCCAAGGCGGTGGAGAAACTGCGTCAGCCGGGACTCCAGCGATCGCTCGCCGGCTTCGTGAACGACGCGGCCCTGGAGCGGATGGAACGATCCGGCCGGCTCGAGGCCGCGGTGACGTAGGGCCGGCCGTAGCCCGCCCTGCGTTCAGGCCTTGGCTTCGTCGAGGGCCTGCTGGAGCCGCATCTTCGGCTGCACACCCATGAACTGCTGCACGAGTTGGCCGCCCTTGAAGATCATGATCGTGGGGATGCTCGCGACGTTGTAGGTCATCGCGACGCGGTTGTTGTCGTCCACGTTCACCTTCCCCACGCGGAACGTGCCGGCGTTCTCCGCAGCGAGTTCCTCGATCGTCGGGCCGATCATCCGGCAGGGGCCGCACCACGGCGCCCAGAAATCGACCAGCACAGGCACCGGGGAATCGAGCACCTCGCTCTGGAAGTTGTCGTCGGTGAATTCGAGGGCGTGCTGTCCCATGGCGGAAGGCTCCTGATAACAACGGTGAGGTGACTGACGACGACGCGACCGTCGGATGCGCCGCCGACTATGCTGGTGCGGTTCGGGAGTATACCGCGTCTCCCGCTCCCGGACACCGTCCCGCCACGCTGCGAGCGCCGTTGCATGAGCGAGTCTGCACCCGATTCCGGGCCCGAAGCATGTTGGCTCGTGACGGGCGGGGGCGGTATCGGTGCGGTCGCGGCACTGCCGGACGGCATCGCCTCGGGGGCCGGCGGCGCCGGCCCGCTGGTCCGCGTCGAGGCGGCGGGCTTCAACTACAAGGACGCGCTCGCCTGCGCGGGCCATCCCGGTGTCGCCCGCACGCTGCCGCTCGTGCCCGGCATCGATCTGGCGGGCACGTTGCTCGAGCCGGCGGCGGGCCTGCCCTGCGGGGCCCCGATCGTCGCCACCGGCAACGGCCTCGGCGAGACGCGGCACGGCGGCTTCGCAACGCTCGCGAGGCCTCCGGCGACGGCGGTGCTCGCGCGCCCGCCCGGGCTCTCGGCCGTCGAGGCGATGGCGCTCGGGACGGCGGGCCTGACCGTCCTGCTCGCCGTGGATCGGCTGGACCGCGTCGCGCCGCCCGGGCATCCGCCGCCGGCCGACGCCGAGTGGCTGGTGACCGGAGCGTCCGGCGGCGTCGGGATGCTCGCCGTCGCGGCGCTCGCCGCCGCGGGCCGACGGGTCGTCGCGTGCACCCGCAAGGCGACCGCCGCGACCACTCTCCGCGGGCTGGGGGCCGAGTCCGTCGTCACGCCGGATGCGATCGGCGGCGCAGCGGGCAAGTCGCTCATCCGCGGCCGCTGGGCGGGCGCGATCGACTGCGTCGGGGGGCCGATCCTCGCCGATGTCCTGAAGGGGGTTGTGCCGGGGGGGTGCGTGGCGGCGATCGGCATGGCGGCCGGACCGGAACTCGCGACGACCGTGCACCCGTTCATCCTCCGGGGGGTGACGCTGTGCGGCATCGACGCGGCCGCGCTGCCCACGCCCGCCGAACGGGCCGCCCTGTGGCCGCGGCTGGCCGGGTTGTGGCCGCGTGTTCGCGACCTCCTGCCGCTCTCCGTGCTCGCCCTCGACGAGGTCGGCGAGTGGGCGGCGGCGCTCCTCGCCGGATCGGCGACCGGCCGGGCCGTCGTTCAGCCCGCCGCGCGTGTCGAACCGCGGCACTCGATCAATCTGTCCGGTGCCTGGGAGGTCGCCGGAGCCGGCACGGAATGGCGGCGGAGGTTCGGTCTCCCCACGGGGCTCGAGCCCGGCGATGCCGTGCGGCTCGCCTGGGCCTCCCCTCCCCGGGCCGTCGCGACGCTCAACGGGGTCGCGCTCGCCCGGCTCGAGCCGGGACGGGCCTGGGCGCATCGCGTGACGCACCTCCTGCAGGATCGCAACGAGCTCGTGCTTGCCTGCGACGCGCGACCGGCCGCAGGGGGAGACGATGCGCCAAGGCTCACGCTGCCCGAGCCGCTCGGACGGCCGAAGCTCGAGATCATCCGCGTCGGGTCGGCGCCTTGACGCCCCGGCATCCTTGACACGATCCCGCGGAGATCGCTACCACGGTCGCATGCGGCCGCGCATGCGTCTGCACACCACGACCACCACAGTCACGAACGGGAGCGCATCATGTCGGTCATCAGGGTTGGAAGCACGGGCAAGTACGCCGAGGGCTGGTCGGCGATCTTCGGCGGCGCCGCAGCGAAGAAGAAGTCGACGGTGAAAAAGCCCGCCTCCAAGACGATGAAACGGACCGCGAAGAAGACCGCGACCGCGAAGAAGACCGCGAAGAGTGCCGGGAAGAAAAAGGCGTCGAGCAAGCGCGGGTGACCCGGGCGTCGGCCCGTCACGTCTCCCGTGCCGGGCCCGACTCGACGGCCTGCGCCTTGCCGAGTTCCTTCGCCCGTGCGGCGGCGGCGACGACGGCGTCGATCAGGGCACTCCGCACGCCGCGTTGTTCGAGGACTGCGAGGCCCGCGATCGTCGTTCCGCCCGGGCTCGAGACACGGTCCTTGATCTGGGCCGGGTGTTCGCCGGTCTGCTCGAGCAGGGCCGCCGTGCCGCCGAGCGTTTCGACGGCGAGCGCCAGCGCGAGGGGTCGGGGCAGCCCCGCCTTCACGCCGCCGTCGGACAGGGCCTCCACCAGGAGCGCCACGAATCCCGGGCCCGAGCCGGAGAGGCCGGTCACCGCGTCGAGGAGCGATTCGTCGACCTCGTGCACGTGACCGACCGCAGCGAGGAGCGTTCGTGTCCGCTCGGCGAGGTCGGCCGGCACGTCCGGGCTGCGACAGACGACGGACACGCCGCGGCCCACGAGGCAGGGGGTGTTCGGCATCACCCGCACGATCCGGGCGGTGCCCGCCAGGCCCGACAGCGTGGCGATGGGAAGCCCGGCCACGACCGAGACGAGCACCGCTGCGGGGGGCAGATCGCTGCGAAACTCGCGGCAGGCGGCCGCCGCCTGCTGGGGCTTCACCGCGAGGAACACGAGCCTCGCGTCGCGGACCGCCTGGGCCGCAGTGGAGGCGAACCGCACGCCGGGCAGCCGGGCGGCGAGTCGTTCGCGGGCGGCGTCGCTCGGATCGAAGACCGTGATCTCCGCCGCCGACACCAGCCCCGCGCGGCAAAAGCCCTCGGCGAGCGCGAGGGCCATCTGGCCGCCGCCCACCATGGCGACGGGGCCGGTCGTGGAGGTGGATGAACTCATGGGGCCTGCTCCGTGGTCGGGGACGCGGTCTCCGGGGCCGTCAGGTCGCGGTCGAGCGCCTCGAGATCAAGAGCGGCCGTCCACAGTTGGCTCGCCGGCGCGCGGCCACCGCCATCGCGGCTGGCCGTCCACAGGAGGAGGCTGCCGTCGGGGGAGAAACTCGGCAACACGTCGGCTCCCTCGTGATCGGTGACGCGGAGCGGCCGGCCGGTCGCGAAGCCCGTGTCGCGGGCCGCGAAGCGGCAGATCCAGAGGTCGTAGTTCGGCCGGCGGCTCGGGTCGGAGTGGTCGGCGCCGGTCCAGATCAGCCACGGCTTCGTGGGATGCCAGAACGGCGCCCAGTGCACGCCCTTGCCGCTGGTGACCGCCACGTCATCCGTCCCGTCGGACCGCATCACGTGGATCTGGAGGGCGTCCTTCTCCAGGCGGTCGGTGCGGTAGGCGATCCAGCGGCCGTCGGGGGAAAAGAACGGCCCGCCGTCGTAGCCCGGTGCGTCGGTCAGCTGGCGCACGTCGCCGCCGTCGGCGTTCATGACGTAGATGTCGGGATCGCCGTCGCGGTCGCTGACGAACAGAATCCGCGCGCCGTCGGGCGAGAAGGAGCACTCCGCGTCGTAGCCCGGCGAGTTCGTGAGCCGCACGAGCCCGCCGTCGGCGAGCGACGCCGTGAAGATGTCCATCTCGGGATCGAAATCCCACTGGTAGCGGCGACGCCGGTCCGTGCGGGCGTCCTCCTCCGCCTGGGCCCTGGCGGCCGCCTCGGTCCGGTCGAGCGCCGGGTCGAGATGGCTGGAGGCGAACAGGAGCCGCCCGCCGTCGGGCGAGAACCACGCGCAGGTCGTGCGGCCGCGGCCGGTGCTGATGCGGCGCGGAGTCGCCGGGCCCGGCGCCGCCGCGTCGAAGGGCTGCACGTAGATCTGGTAGAAGGGATAGCCGCGGGGAACGCCCTGGTAGCAGATGCTGCGGCCGTCCGGTGCGACGTATCCCTCGCCGGCCTTCTCCAGGCCGGCGGTCACCCGTGTCGGCGCGGAAAAATACCTCGCCTCGAGGGCGGAGGATGTCTCGGCCACGGCCCGGCCCGACCCGAGCGCGGCGGCCGAAACGAGGATCGCCCACATGCGACAGTTGCTGAATTTCTCCATCGGCCACAGTATAGGGCGGTTCGATCCCGATCGGAGGAGGCCGCGGCACGATGAAGATCTACACGAAAACCGGCGACGCCGGTGAGACCGGCCTGTTCGGTGGCCCCCGCGTCCGCAAGGATCATGCGCGGATCGAGGCGTTCGGCACGGTGGACGAACTCAACAGCCACCTCGGGCTGATCCGCACGTTCCCCCATGCCGCCCCGTTCGACGATCTCCTCCGCCGGATCCAGGGCGAACTGTTCGATCTCGGCGCCGAGCTGGCCACGCCGGGCGATACGGCCGAGCGGATCGGCATCGAGCACGTCGTCGCGATCGAGGCAGCGATCGACCTCCACGAAAGCCAACTCGAGCCGCTCAAGTGCTTCGTGCTGCCGACCGGCACGCCGCTGGCTGCGACGCTGCACGTGGCCCGCACGGTCTGCCGGCGGGCGGAGCGGCGGGTGGTCGCCCTCGCGGCCCAACTCGACATGATGATCCCGTCGAATGCGATCGAATACCTGAATCGCCTCGGCGACCTCCTGTTCGTCCTGGCGCGGATCGCGAACAAGCGGGAGCACGTCGCGGATGACCCCTGGCATCCCGCCTGACGCCGTGGCGTCGCCCGCCGCCGCGGTCGCCGACCTCCGGCGGCGCGTCGCCGCCCAGCACGCCGCCGGCGCGCCCGGGATCCAGACCTGGGCGCTCGCCGCGGACCTCGTCGACGCGATCGTCGTGGGGGTCTGGCGGGACGTCGTGGCCGGAGTTTCCGCGCCGGCCGGCACGTTCGAGCACCGTGTCGCGCTCGTGGCGCACGGCGGCTACGGCCGCCGCGAGATGGCGCCGTTCTCCGACGTCGATCTCATGATCCTGCACGTGCCGTCGGCGCAGGCGCCCGTGGCCGAGGCGGCCCGGCTCCTGCTCCAGCGGCTCTTCGACGCCGGACTCGAGGTGGGGCAGAGCGTGCGAACCGTGGCGGATGCGTGCCGCCTCGCCGCGGGCGACCCGATGATCTACAGCTCGCTGTGCGAATGCCGGTTGCTGGCGGGCGGCGCCGAGATACTCGCGGGCCTGGAGGCCCGGCTCCGCGGCCTCGCCCGACGACGTTCCCGCCGGCTCGCCGAACGGCTGATCGTCGCCCGGCGGGAGGAGGCCGAGAAGTTCGGCCAGACCACGTCGCTGCTGCAGCCCAACGTGAAACGGTCCCCCGGGGGCCTGCGCGACATCCAGCTCGTGCGGTGGCTCGGCCACGTGGGCTGGAACACCACGTCGTTCGACGACCTCGTCCATCTGGGCGCGTTGTCCAAGCGGGATGCCGATCACCTGCGCGACGCGGGCGAATTCCTGGCCCGCATCCGCTCCGATCTGCACCTCGCGGCCGGTCGCTCGAGCGACGACCTGACCCGCGACGAGCAGGTCCGGCTGGCGGCCGCCCGCGGGATCGGCGAGGAGGGAGGCCTGCTCGGGGTCGAGCGGTTCATGCGGGAGTATTTCGGGCACACGCGCCGGGTCGCCGAGGTCACGGAGACGCTCGTGCGGCGGATGCGCGGCCCGCCCGCCGTCAGCCAGCTGCTCGCCGGCGTCGTCGGGCACCGCGTCGGAGGCCTGTTCCGCGTCGGCCCCGGCGAGGTCTCCGCCCTGCCCGGCAACGCCGCGACCGTATCCGCGCGCGCCGATCTCGTCGTGCAGCTCGTCGAGTTGGCCATGCTCTACGACCTGCCGATCGCCGGCGACACGTGGGAGGCCGTGCGGGCCGCCTGGGGCGGTGCCGGGCCCGACGGAGCGCCGATCGACGCCGAAACCCGGGCCCGATTTCTCACCCTCTTCGAGCGGCCCGGCCGGCTCGGCGCGGCCCTGCGGCGGCTGCACGACGTGTCGCTCCTCGAGAGGATCATCCCCGAGTTCGCGCACGCGCGGCACCTGCTGCAGTTCAACAACTACCACAAGTACACGGTCGACGAGCACTGCATCGTGGCGGTGGAGCAGGCGATCGCCTGCGAGAACGACGAGGGCTGGCTCGGATCGGTCTGGCGGCAGGTTGGTCGCAAGCGGTTGGTGCTGCTCGCGCTGCTGATCCACGATCTGGGCAAGGGGTTCGTGGAGGATCACAGCGAGGTCGGGGCGAGGATCGCCCGCGATGTGGCCGCCCGGTTCGGGCTCCCCGCCGACGAGGCGCAGCTCCTGGAGTTCCTCGTGCACCGTCATCTCGCGATGGCGCACGTCGCCTTTCGGCGCGACGTGGGCGACCCGAGCATCGTCGCCGGGTTCGCCCGCGACGTGGGATCGCCCGAGGTGTTGCGGATGCTCACGGTGCTCACCGCCGCCGACGTGGCCGCCGTGGGGCCGGGCACGTGGAACCGCTGGAAGTCGGACCTGTTGGGCGACCTCTACTTCCGCACGCTCGGCGTGCTCGACGGCGAGAGTCCGTCGGCGGCCGCCGAGCGGCACGGCGCGGCGCTCGCGACGCTGCTGGCCGACCTCGATCCCGACGACCCGGTCGTGAACCTGGCCCACCAGCTCCCGCGGGCATACCTCCGCGACACGGAACCGCGGCGGATCATCGACGAGCTGCGGCAGTTGACCCGCCTGCCCGAGCGGGGAGTCGTGGTCTCGGCCCGCTGGCAGCCCGAGACGTCGACCGTCGCCATCGCCATCGGCACGCGCGAGAGCGTCGCCCCGGGAATCTTCCATCGCGTCACCGGCGCGATCACCGCCGAGCGGCTCGAGATCCTCGCCGCCGACATCAACACGCTCTGCGGAGGTCTCGTGCTCGATCACTTCGTCGTGCACGATCCCGACTTCACCGGCGAGCCCCCGGCCGAGCGTCTCGCCGACATCGCGGCGGCGATCCGGGTCGCGGTGAAGGCCGGCACGCCGCCGTCGTTCACGCGGCTCTGGAACCCCTTCGCCCCCCTGCCCCCGGCCATCCCCACGCTGCCGGCGCGGGTCCTGTTCGACAACGAAAGCTCGGAGGGGACCACGATTCTGGAGATCTTCGCGCACGACTTCGCCGGTCTGCTCTACCAGATCGCGAGGGCGCTCTTCGACGCGGGCGTGTCGGTGCGGGCGGCGAAGATCGGCACCTACCTCGATCAGGTCGTCGATGCCTTCCACGTCACCGACGCCGCCGGCCGCAAGATCACCGATCCGGCCCGGCTGGAGTCGCTGCGTCGGTCGCTCGAGGAGGTGGTCCGGCCGCCGGGGCCTCTCGGCCGGCCGTGACGGGCGGCACCCGGCCGGCGAGGGCGAGCATGCG
>Ga0136644_10000260_pt1 | contig 41422 bp, 41 predicted proteins | sample C_130820_EF_Meta_FD_94780 | JGI IMG/M metagenome (GOLD analysis project Ga0136644, IMG submission 94780) | Freshwater microbial communities from Lake Croche, Canada to study carbon cycling - C_130820_EF_MetaG (v2) (version 2) | ecosystem: Environmental > Aquatic > Freshwater > Lake | place...
AAGCTGGCCATATAGGCCTTGAGCACCTCGGGCGTGTCGCGCTGCGGATCGACGGAGATAAAAATTCCTTGCACGCGCTCGCCGTCTGGGCCTAATAGCTTTTTCACCTGGGCCAACTCCAGCATGGAGGTGGGGCACACATCGGGGCATTGGGTATAGCCAAAGAACACCACCACCACCTGGCCCACAAAGTCTTTGAGCTGGCGTTGCTGGCCGTTTTGATCGCTTAGCGCAAAGTTCTGCGCATAGCTGGCGCCCGTGATGTCCACACCGTTGAACGACGGCGGTGCCGACTTCGAGCATGCGGCCAGCATCAGGGCAAGCAGACCGAGCAACAGCCAAGGCTTATTCATCAAAATTTTCATAACAGGTAGTGGTCTAGCAACAGCGCTGCGAATAGCAGGGATAAATGCAGCAGCGAAAACCGGAACGTGCGGCGCGCCAGCGCGTCTGAGTAGTTGCGCCACAGCAAAAAACCATAGGCGCAAAAACCCACACTCAGGCACACCGCAACACTCAAGTAAATCCATGAACTCATGCCATAGGCAAAAGGCATCAAGCAGGCTGCAAACAGCACCAGGGTATAGAGAAAAACATGCAAGCGGGTAAATGCGTTGCCGTGCGTCACCGGCAGCATGGGCAGGCCGGACTTGCGATAGTCCTCCACCCGGTACAGTGCCAGCGCCCAAAAATGGGGTGGCGTCCAGAGAAAGATGATGAGAAACAAAATCAGGGCTTCGGGCCCTACCTCGCCACTCATCGCGGCCCAGCCGAGCACCGGTGGCATGGCGCCCGAGGCCCCGCCAATGACGATATTTTGCGGTGTCAAGGGCTTCAAAATCAGGGTGTAGATCACCGCATAGCCCACAAAAGTAGCCAGAGTGAGCCACATGGTGAGGGCATTGGTGAATACGCACAAAATCAGCGCGCCCAAGCCACACAGCATGGCTGAAAACAACAGCGTTTGCGCGTTGCTCAATTGGCCGCGCGCCGTGGGCCGCCAAGCGGTACGCAGCATCTTCGCGTCTATGCCTTGCTCGACGATGCAGTTGAAGGCCGCCGCCGCACCAGCCACCAAGCCAATACCCAGGCAAGCCCAGCCCATACGCGTCCACTCGACCAGGCTTGGCGCATCCGGCACCGCCAACACCATGCCAATGAGCGCACAAAACACGATCAGTTGCACCACGCGCGGCTTGGTGAGCGCATAAAACTGACGCCAGGTCGAAGCCAGCGAGGAATAGGCCATCATCGCGCCCGGTTTTCTGAGAGCACGCCTGCGCTTACCCGCCAAAGCCCGGTGAGCGTGACCACCAGTGCCGCTGCACCACCGGTATGGGCCAATGCAGCAGCCAGCGGCCAATTGAGCAGCACATTGCCCAAGCCGGTGCCGAGTTGCCACAGCGCCAGCGCAGCCAGCCATTGGGCGCTGCGCCGCAGTGGCGCCACGCGGTACAGGCGCCAAGCCAGCAGCAGCAGTGCGGCGAGCACCAAACCCGCCATGAGGCGATGCGCGAAATGGATGGCCGTCAAGGCGGGAAAACCGATGTACAAACCCTGAGCTGTGCGCCCCAACGGGCGCCATATTTCAAAGCCTTGCGCCCAGTCCATGGGCGGCCACCAAGTGCCTTGGCACTGCGGGAAATCCCGACACGCCAACACCGCATAGTTGGTACTCACCCAGGCGCCCAGCGCAGTTTGCAGCCACAGCAAGCCAAAAGTCAGACCGATCCCAGCGCGCAGCGCGGCGCTGATCGGTGCATGGCGGGCGGCGCCCGATAAGCGCCAGGCTTGCCGACTCAGCAAGACCAACAGCACCATCGCACCCAGCAAGTGCAGGGTCACGATGGCGGGAAACAGCTTCATGCTCACGGTTAATGCGCCAAAAGCGCCTTGCACGCATACCCACACGAGGGTGAGCCAGGGCCACCAGGATCGCTCTGCACGCGGCGCGGTGTGTTCAAACAGCGCCAAGGTCAGAATGAGCACACCCACCGCCGTGGCTAAATAGCGGTGCAGCATTTCTATCCAGGCTTTGGCCCCCGTCACTGGCCCATCCGGCAGGTGCTGCTGGGCTGCGCTGATGGCCGTGGCAGCGCCAATCGGGCTGGCGTGGCCGTAACAACCGGGCCAATCGGGGCAGCCCAGGCCCGAGTCGCTCAAACGGGTGAAGGCACCGAACAGCACCAGATCGAAAGTTAAAAACAGGGTCAACAGGCACAAACGGTAGTGGCGTTCCTGGCGCTTGCCATGGCGCAACCAGACCCAGCTCAGCGGCCCTAGCGCAAGCACCAGAGCCAGGGCCAGCAACTGAAACAGCGGTGCCCAATCGTAGGCGGGGGTTACAGGCATGCCGTCAGCGCCCCGGTTCGTCCCACGAGGCGGCTGCACGTAGCAGGCGCTCCATGTCGCGGCGCGCCTTGGAGGCGGCAGCCAGATCCAAGCCAGCGGGAAAACGCATCATCCAATGCCCCAGCGGATCAACCAGGTACAAATGCTCGCGCAAGCGATGCGAGGCCGCGGGCACCAGCCAGGTGCCCAGTTGCTCACTTGGCACGCGCAATACGGTTGCCTGCTGCAAGGCGGGTTGCAGGCGCTCGGGTACGGGGGCCAAGTCGTCAATGAGCCAGACCCAGTCCAGCTTGTCTTTTTCTTTGCCCAGTGATTCGCGCAACTGCCGCTGCAGGTACAAATGGGCTTGGCAATCGGTGTCGCAGGCGCCCGACGCCACGCTGATGAGTAGCCATTGGCCCCTCAGGCTGGGCAAACGCAGCGGGCTGCCGTCCAGCCGGTGCGCCAACACATCGGGCAAGGGGCGCTGCGGGTCGATCAAGTCGCCAAAGTGGCGTCGCCCCTCGGGGCGAATCCAGTAGTACGTGAGGTAGGAGGCAAGTACAGGCGCAGCACAAATGGCCAGTACCAACAGCATCTTCCAGCGCCCCAGCTGCGTGCGCTGGGTATCGCGCTGAGACAGCACGGGCATGGTGTGCACCGTTAGCCCCAGCGGCTGGTCGCCGGGCACGGGCGCGTGCACAGACTCAGGGGACGGAACGGGAACGGACATGAGGCGCAATCCAAAGAAACCAAACAGACAGCACAGCGATTAGGCTAGCCAGCGCAAACCATTGAAAGGCGTAGGCGTAATGGCGCTCTACGCCCGATTGAGGCGGCGTCCATTCGCGCAACAGGCCCTCGGAGGCGGCACCCACCTGCTGGGCCGCCGCACCCAGCACCGGGCTGCCCGTTTGCGCTGCCAAACCTGAGACGTCCAGATTTTGCCGAATCTGCGAGGCCGCAGCAGACCCGGGGGCACTCCCGGTCGGCGCATCAGCCTCACGCGCGGGGCCCAGCTCCAGCCAGGGCTCGGGCAGCGATGTCACACGCGCGCGCAACTGCACGGGGCCATTGGGCGTTTCCACCGGCGCCAAGCGGGCGCGATCCATGAAATTACGGGGAATCCAGCCGCGCCGCACCAGCAGCAAGGCCTCCGAACCCTCCAGGCGCAGCGGTGTGACCACTTCAAAGCCCACCCGCGCCTGCATGCTGCGATTGTCTAAATACACCGTGTGCGTGGGTAGCCAAGTGCCGCGCAAGCTCACGGTGCGATCCCAAACACTCGCCAGGTCTTTGACCGCCAGCAAGGCGCGGGTATCTAACTCGGGCAGTCGGCTGCGCGCCTGCGCGCGCGCCTGCAAGGCTTCCTTATAAGCCGCGCGTTGCAACTGCCAATAGCCCAAACTAAGAGTCAACGCGAAGCCGAGCAAAGCCGCAGCGGCACGGAACAGGCGGCCTCGCTTCACCCACTTACCCCCACGAAGGGCGCGCGCCTGCTGGCCGCGCGCGGTCGAGATTGCGCGACGCTAAGGGCCGGGTCGCTGCATAACCGCCAGCTGAGACGGATAATCTGCTGCATGAAATACCTCATTACCCTTGCTTTCGTGGGCATTCTGGCCAGTCTGGGCAGCGCCCTTTATTTCATGATGAAAGACGGGCGCGAAGGCAAGACCAAAACCAACCACATGGTGCGCGCCCTGGCCTTGCGTGTGGGCCTGTCTGTGCTGCTGTTTCTCAGCGTCTTGCTCGCTTGGGCGCTGGGTTACCTGCACCCCACCGGCATTCCCCCAGGCGCTTAAGCCCTGGCACTGAAAATCAAAACGAAAGCCGCTGGCAGCGGCTCTCGTGGGTGTGGGTAGCTGCCAGGGCGAGGCTTAAAGCCAATAGACGAGGATGTAGAGCCCCAGCCAGACCACGTCCACAAAGTGCCAGTACCAGGCCGCGCCTTCAAAGCCGAAATGCTGCTCGGACGTGAAGTGGCCCTTCATCAAGCGCAAGGTGATGAACAGCAGCATCAGCATGCCAATGAACACATGGAAACCGTGAAAGCCGGTCAGCATAAAAAAGGTGGAACCGTAGGCGCCTGAGCTCAGCTTGAGGTTGAGTTCGCTGTAGGCGTGGGCGTATTCATAACCCTGCACACACAGGAAAACAAAGCCGAGCGCCACCGTCGCCCACATAAAGGCAATGGTTTTGTTGCGGTGGTTTTCACGCAGCGCATGGTGAGCGATGGTGAGCGTCACGCCCGAACTGAGCAGCAAAGCGGTGTTGATGGTGGGTAGCCAAAACGGCGTCATGGCGGTAAACGACTCTATGGTGCCCGCCGGAGACGCCGTCACGCCTAAAGCGGCACTGGGCCAAACGGCTTTGAAGCCGGGCCACAGCAAAGAATTGTCCAGGTTGGCCAAAGCGGGGATGGAGTGGGCGCGCATCCACCACAGGGCGGAGAAGAAAGCGCCAAAGAACATCACCTCCGAAAAGATGAACCACGTCATGCTCCAGCGAAAAGACAGCTCAATCTTGTGCCCATAGGAGCCCGCTTCGCTCTCGGAAATGGCATCGCTAAACCATTGAAACAACACCGTGAACAGCCACAGCAGGCCAAATAGCAGCGAGTAAGCACCCCATGACGCGCCATTGATCCACTGCGACGCGCCGAAGATAGTGAAAAACAGCCCCACCGCAGCCGTGGCCGGATGGCGCGAGGGCTCGGGAACATAGTAATGGGGCGTGCCGCTGTGGCTGATGGAACTCATGTCAACTCCTGACTCTCTAAACTGAAATTGCTTGAAGGTTTGTATCGGATACCAGCTATTTCGCCACCACCCAGTGAACCAAACCCATTAAACCGGCCACCAAGATCAGGCAACAAATCAGCCCGACGGCGATCACGTGAAAGGGAGTGAGTTGGGCCATGTCACGTGCCAATTCACTGTCCTTGCGCACACCAAAAAAGGACCAGGCCACCGCCTTGAACGTGCGCAGCAGTGACGGGCGCGACTTCGGCGGCAGCTGCTGACTCATGCGCCTACTCCGGCGGCAGGCAGCACGGCCACTGGCGCGGCAGGCGTCTTACCGCCCACTTCAAAAAAGGTGTATGACAAGGTGATGGTCTTCACATCCTTGGATAGCTTGGAGTCAATGACAAAGGCCACTGGCCAACGCTTTTTCTCGCCCGGCTCCAAGGTGTATTGGTTAAAACAAAAGCATTCCAGCTTGTTGAAATGCGATGCCGCCTGGGCCGGTGCATAGCTGGGAATAGCTTGTGCAGCCATGCGCCGGTTTTGCACGTTTTGGAACTCATACATCACCGTAACCAACTCGCCCGGATGCACCAGCATGAAACGCTTTTCTGGTTTGAACTCCCAGGGCCCACGGGCATTGGCGTCAAACTCCACGGTGATGGTGCGGCTCAAGTCCACCTGGGTATTGGCTGGCATGCGGGTTTGGTTGCCGGGTACGTCGCGCTCGGTCAGGGCCAGAATGTTGATGCCGGTGAACTCGCAGATGGACTTGTAAATGGGCACCAGCGCGTAGCCAAAGGCAAACATGCCCAGCGCCACCACGGCGAGCTTGCCTACCATGCGCGAGTTTTGACTGGCTATGCGCATGGTGGGTGTTAGTGGCTGCTTAAATAAATCATTTTGGCCATAAAGCCGAGAAAAAAGACCAGCGCCACCGAGGCCAGGATCAGGCCCAGGCGGAGGTTGTTTTTTTTCTGCTGCGGCGTCATGGCAGGTGGCCGTATCAAGCCAAGACCTTGGTCGCCGTGGCGTCCAGCTTGGGCGGCTGCTCGAAGGTGTGGAACGGCGCTGGAGACGGCACTTCCCACTCCAGGCCCTCAGCCGCTTCCCAGGGCCGCTGCGGCGCTTTTTCACCCCGCCCACGCAGGGTAGGCAGCACGACGGCAAAGAAGAAATAGACCTGCGCCGTGCCAAAAAAGAAGGCGCCTACCGTGGCCACGGCGTTGAAATCAGCAAACTGCATCGGGTAGTCGGCATAGCGGCGCGGCATACCGGCCAAGCCCAGAAAGTGCATCGGGAAAAAGGTGACATTAAACGCAATCAGCGACCACCAGAAATGGATTTTGCCGCGCGTTTCGTCGTACATCACACCGGTCCACTTCGGGCTCCAGTAGTAGTAGCCGGCGAACAAAGCATACAGCGAGCCCGCCACCAGCACATAGTGGAAGTGCGCCACCACGTAGTAGGTGTCTTGAAGCTGGGTGTCAATTGGCGCCATGGCGCAAATCAGGCCAGTAAAACCGCCCATGGTGAACACGAAGATAAAGCCCACGGCAAACAGCATAGGCGTCTCAAAGGTCATGGAGCCGCGCCACATGGTGGCAATCCAGTTGAAAATCTTCACCGCCGTGGGCACCGCGATCAGCATGGTCGCGTACATGAAAAACAACTGCCCGGTGACCGGCATACCGGTGGTAAACATGTGGTGCGCCCAAACGATGAAACTCAAAATGGCGATGGAAGAAGTGGCATACACCATGGAGGCGTAGCCGAACAGCTTTTTACGCGAGAAAGCGGGCACGATTTGGCTGATGATGCCGAAGGCCGGCAAGATCATGATGTACACCTCGGGGTGACCAAAAAACCAGAAGATGTGCTGATACATCACCGGATCCCCACCACCCGCAGGGTTGAAGAAGGTGGTACCAAAGTGGCGATCGGTCAGGGTCATCGTAATGGCGCCAGCCAGCACCGGCATCACGGCTATCAGCAAATAGGCAGTGATAAGCCAAGTCCAGCAGAACATGGGCATCTTCATCAGCGTCATGCCAGGTGCGCGCATATTCAAAATGGTGACGATGATGTTGATCGATCCCATGATGGATGAGGCACCCAAAACGTGCATGGCAAAAATGCCAGCGTCCATGGACGGGCCCATTTGCAGGGTCAGCGGTGCATACAAGGTCCAACCCGCGGCAGGTGCGCCACCGGGCATGAAGAACGAGCCCACCAGCATCAACCCAGCTGGAATCATGAGCCAAAAGCTGAAATTGTTCATGCGCGCAAAAGCCATGTCGGGCGCGCCAATTTGCAGCGGAATCATCCAGTTCGCAAAGCCGACGAAAGCCGGCATGATGGCGCCAAACACCATGATGAGGCCGTGCATGGTGGTGAGTTGGTTAAAAAACTCGGGGTTGACTAACTGCAAGCCAGGCTGGAATAGCTCAGCGCGAATGGCCAGCGCCAACACCCCGCCGACCATTAGCATCGCAAAAGCGAACAACAGGTACAGGGTGCCGATGTCTTTGTGGTTGGTCGCGTAAACCCAACGCCGCCAACCGATGGGGGCATGGGTATGACCATCATCGTGCCCCAGGGCATGACCGTGCGTGTCCAGAACTGCGCTCATCGTTTTTTCCTTCTCAATACGTCTAAATGGATCGCATCAACCGCCGCGCGCGGCCTTGATATCGGCTGGCTGCACCACCTGGCCGGTTTTGTTGGACCAGTTGTTCTTGGTGAAGCTGATGACGGCGGCAATTTCGGTATCGCTCAAGGCCTTCCAGGACGGCATAGCGCCGTTGTTACGCCCGTTGAGCAGCACCTGGATTTGCTGGTTTTTATCGGCGTCTAGCACGATGGCCGAGCCGTCCAGCGGCTTGATCGGGCCGGCGCCCTTGCCGTTGGGCTGATGGCAGGCGGCGCAGTTGGCGGCATACACCTTCTCGCCGCGCTTAGTAATATCCTCTAGCGTCCATACCTTGGCCGGATCATCGGCCTTGGCAGCCGCTTCTTTCTTCTTGCCATCCACCCACTGGGCATAGTTTTCGGCGCTCAACACCTTCACATGAATGGGCATGTAGGCATGCTCTTTGCCGCACAACTCGGCGCATTGGCCAAAGTAATCGCCCACTTTTTCGGCCCGAAACCAGGTGTCCCGCACAAAGCCGGGAATGGCGTCTTGTTTGATACCAAAAGAGGGCACCATGAAAGAGTGAATCACGTCCACTGCGGTGGTGATGACGCGCACTTTTTTGTCCACTGGCACCACCAGCGGGTTATCCACCTTGAGCAGGTAGTTGTCGGGCTTGTCGCCGCCCACATTGGACAGCTCACGGTGCGTAGGATCCAGCGAGGAGACGAAGCCAATGCCCTCGCCCTCGCCCTTGATGTAGTCGTAGCCCCATTTCCACTGCATGCCAGTGGCTTTGATGGTGAGGTCCGCATTCGTCGTGTCTTTTTGCGCCACCAGCACCTTGGTCGCGGGCAAAGCCATCAGGATCACGATGATGAAAGGCACGATGGTCCATATCACTTCCACCGTTACCGATTCATGAAAATTGGCTGGCTTGTGGCCTACCGATTTGCGGTGCTTCCAAATGGAATAGAACATGACGCTGAACACGGCGAGGAAAATCACCGTGCACAAAATCATCATGAAGCCGTGCAGCCAATGCTGCTCCTGAGCAATTTTGGTAACCGCCGGGTGCAAGTTGAGTTGGCGCACCCCTGGCCCGCCGGGCAAGTCATTGACCGCATAGGCCGGGCCAACGGCCAAAGTGGCAGCCCAGGCGCCGAGCGCAATCGGCAGCGCGCCAAGCCGGTTGAATAGATTTTTTGTCACGTTCACGTCTCTAGACCTCAATCAAAACAACAATACCCGAGCCACTGCACGACCCCGGCGAGCGGGCGGGTGCGCATTCAGGTGCCGCGCAAAGCCGAGCGAATTTCATACGCCAGCGCCCTGCGGTGCTCGGGCCGCACGAAACGACCCACCTCGACCCGGCGCCCTTGGCCCGACACCTCGATGAGCGAGCGATCATCCGCCTTGGGCTCTATACGCACCCATGCGCGGTTGAACTCGGCCCGCTCCAGCCGCCCGGCACACTCCAGCTCGACCACCAACTGGCTGGCGCTGAGCACAATGCGCTCGGCATCCACCGCATGCCGGGCATACACCCAAAACGCCACCCCCACCAGAGTTAACTCCAGCCAGGCAAAAGGCAGCACCAGGGTGGCGCCGACATACCAGAAACCGCTGGCCACGCCCAAAGACAGCACACACAGCGACAGGTACAGCAGCAGCAATTGCTTGGGCGCCAAGGAGCAATGGCGCCTCAGTTGCCATTGCACACCCTGGGCATGGGTAGTTGTAGCAAAAAGGGACTCGGCATTCGGCACAGCAGAGGCTTTTCAAGACACCACGGTCAACCAGTCTCTCGTGGCGCGGGACGCGGGAAAATACCCTAGAAAACAGGCCCTGATTGTAGCCAAGTTTGCGCCTTGACCCTTAAGCTGGGCGAACCGTCACGCGGCGACCACGATCGTGCGCCGGGCTAGAACCTACAAGCGCGCGGCGGCGCTTGCAAATAGATGTGATCTTGACAGCGGGCCGCGCTGGATCGATTTGGCAAGTGCGGCGCGGCGGCGTTTTCATGTCGCCGTTGGCGCTTTGCGGTTGCGCAGCAAGGCCTGCATATCGCGCAAAGAGACGGCGCTTAGCGGCTCTACCCGCACGCGCGGTGCGGCCTTGAAGGCGTGCCCGTAAATGACTTCAAACTCCAACTGCAGCGCGCCGTCTGGCCCACGCAGCTCGGGTGCACGGTCTATAGCCTGCTCCAGCCGCGCCCGCCACGCGCGGGTGCGCAACGCCGGGAAGCGAGCGGGATGCAAGTTACGCCCCAGCCCACGCAACTCCTGCAACAAGCGCGCCGCTGAGGCAAACCCCAGCACGATGCGCTCCATATCCATCACCGGTTGCGCAAAACCCGCCTGCACCAGCATGTCGCCCCAATCGTGCATGTCGGTGCATGCGTGCGCAGGCGTGGGCCAGCCCAAGCGCGCATACAGCGCGCGCAAGCCGCGCAGGCTATCCGGCCCCAAGCACGAGAACATTAAAAACCCATCGGTGGCCAATACGTGCTGCCACTGCACCATTAGCGCCAGCGGATCGGCCTGCATATGCAAGCCCATATTCGCCCACACCATGTCCACGCCCTGCGCGGGCGGCAGCGCCCACTGCGGCTGCGGGCCCCACCAGCGCTGCCGCTGCCACCAACGTGGCTGCAACTGGCGCGCCGCCACGCGTTGCGGCTGCGTATGCGGCTCCACCAGATAGCAGCTCGCCTGGGGGTAGCGCTGCACCACCAAGTGGTGCGCCGCCAGACCGCCGTGCAGCGGCTGCCAGTGGGCCCAGGCTTGCGGTGGCTGCCGAATCCACTGCAGCCGCTCTTGCATGCGGCGCGCCACCTCCTCGTGCAACCAGGGGCTGGCAGGCGGCGCCTGTTGCGCCCAGCGCAGCGCGGCCACCGGATCCAGGGTGGGTGGGGTGTCAGAGGCAGGCAGAGTCACGGTTTGAGTCGCTGTTTGTGCACGGTTTAGGCACGGCTTGAGTATAGGTAGCCGGTATATTTAGGGGTGGTTTTGAAAACGCACCACCCGGCGCGGCGCTTGTTTCAACACCCTCCCTAGCCATGTTTGCCCGCCTGCTCCAGCGTCTGCCCCCCCTAAACCTGCCCAGCGTGTGCGCGGTCTGCCACCGCTGGCCCGCGCAGCCGGTGTGCGAATCATGCGTCACACGGTTTGCCCTGCCTCAACACCGCTGCGCGCGCTGCGCCCTGCCGCTGGCGACTGGCGTGCCCTGCTGCGGCGCCTGCCTGCTGCACCCACCGCCGCTGGACGCGTGCTATGCCGCGCTGGACTATGCCTACCCCTGGTCTGACTTGATCGCCGATTTCAAGTTCCACCAAGCGCCGGGCTGGGCCGGGGTGTTGGCCCAGCGCCTGCGTGCCACACCGGGAGTGGCGGCCGCGCTGCAAGCGGCAGATGGCCTGATCCCCCTGCCTTTGTCGAATGAACGCCTGCGCGAGCGCGGTTACAACCAAGCGCTGGAATTGTGCAAAGCGCTTGAGCGGCGTAAAACCCGCAGCGACCTGCTGCTGCGCATCCAGCACACGGCGGCGCAAACCGGGCTGGATCGCGCCGCGCGCGAGCGCAATGTGCGCCACGCCTTCGCGCCGGAGCCGCTGCGCCGCGACGACATCGCCGCGCGCCACTGGCTGCTGGTGGACGATGTGATGACCAGCGGTGCCTCGCTCTACAGCGCCGCGCGCGCACTGCGCCAGGCAGGCGCGCGCCGGGTGGACGCCTTGGTACTGGCGCGCACACCCACGCCCTGAACCCGGCACATCGAGCCGTGCACACCGGCCCCAAGCGTGGACAATCCCGCGCCATGTTCAATGTCGTATTGGTCGAACCCGAAATCCCCCCCAACACCGGCAACGTGATTCGCCTGTGCGCCAACACGGGCTGCCGTTTGCACCTGATCGAGCCGCTGGGCTTTGCCATGGACGACAAGCAGTTGCGCCGCGCCGGGTTGGACTACCACGAATACGCGCACGTGCTGCGCCACACGAACTGGGACGTGTTTTTAGCCACCCAGCAGCCACACAGCCCGCGCCTATTTGCCCTGACCACACGCGCCAGCCGCAGCGTGCATGACGCGCGCTTTCAGCCCGGCGATTGGCTGGTATTCGGCTCCGAAACCCGGGGCCTAGCCCCCGCGTTGCGCGAGCGCTTTGCGGGTGAGCAGCAACTACGCCTGCCCATGCGGGCGGGCCAGCGCAGCCTGAACCTGTCGAACGCGGTGGCCGTTACCGTCTATGAGGCGTGGCGGCAAAACGGCTTTGGTGGGGGTGGCGCCAATCAGGGATAGCGCCGCGCCAGCGACTCGGCAATACATACAGGCTTGGCCACGCCTTCACGCTCAACCTTCACCTCCCAGGTCATTTGCCAGCCCTGGTTGTCAATTGGCTCGGCAGCCAGCAGCTTGAGGTGGGCACGCAAGCGGCTGCCCACCGGCACCGGCGCGGTAAAGCGCACGCGGTTAAGGCCGTAGTTCACACCCATGCCGGACTGTTCGATATGCAGGGCGGAGGCAAAAAACTGCGGCAGCAGGGAGAGCGTTAAAAAGCCATGCGCAATCGGCGCGCCGAAGGGGCCTTGGGTGGCACGCGCCACGTCCACATGAATCCACTGGTGGTCGCCCGTCGCATCGGCGAACTGGTTTACCTGTTGCTGGGTAATGGCCACCCAGTCGCTCACGGCCACATCTTGGCCCACGCAAGCGGCCAGATCGGCCAGGGTTTGAAAGCTTTTCATGCGCTGTACTCCGTAGGTTGAAAAGGGGGTTCTTCAGGCGTCCAGCCATTGGCAAATGCCTTGCCACTGCTCGATATCGCGCGCCACCCGGCCTGGCGCCAGGTCGAACAGAGTAAGGCCGCGTGCAGCCAGGTGGATGTAGTTTTGCGTGTTGCGCAAGTAGCCCAGTACCGGCAGCCCCAAGCCATCCACAAACTCGCGCAGCTTGTCGGCTGCAATGGTGCGCGGATCCACCCGCATGCCCACCACACCAATGCGCAAGTCGTCGGCCTTGCGATGCTCCATCAGCTTGTCCAGAAAGTCGCGCGTGGCAAAAATATCGAACACGCTGGGCTGCAAGGGCACGATTACCTTGTCGGCCATCTTCAGCACGTCGTTAAAGCGCCAGCCGTGTAGGCCGGCCGGGGTATCCAGCACCACATGGGTGGTGCCGCGTGGCGGCTTCACAATCATGTCGGCGTTCAGCTCCCAGGTATGGATGGGCGCTGCCGTCTCGGGCCGCAGGCTTAGCCACAGGCGGGAAGATTGTTGGCGATCGGCGTCGCCCAACATCACTTCATGCCCCTGCGAGGCGTAATACCCGGCGACATGGGTGGCGATGGTGGACTTGCCCACACCGCCTTTGGGGTTGGCAATGGCAACAACGGGCATGGCGTTTCTCCTGAGGGTGGGCGGCAGCGGCGCGCCGGGAGTGAACCGCCGTTGCGGGTTTGCACCGCAGCCCGCCACCGCATGCGCTATGGTAACGAGATGAGCACACCCATCGCCCCCTCAGTTGCCCCTGCTGCTACCCCTGCCGCAGCGGCTGCTACACCCCTTGGCGCCTTATCCAACCAGTCGCCACCCGCATTGCCGGGCATCTACCTCATCGCCGCCCACCCCCGCTGGCGCGAATCGCGCGTGAACCGCCGCCTGCGCGACGCCGCGCACAGCCTGCCCGCGGTTCGTGTCAACGACCTGTACGCCAGCTACCCCGACTATCTGATCGACGTGGCCGCCGAGCAGCAACGGGTGGAGCAGGCGCAACTGCTGGTGTTGCTGCATCCCATTCATTGGTACTCCATGCCCGCGCTGCAAAAGCTCTGGCTAGACGAGGTGCTCAGCTGGGGCTGGGCCTATGGCCGGGGCCCGCGCGGCGAGGGTCGCGCCTTGCAGGGCAAGGATCTGTGGCTGGTGCTAACGACCGGCGGTAGCGAAGACTCCTACCACCCACAAAATTACAACCGCTACTTCTTCGACGCTTTTTTGCCCCCCTACGAACAAACCGCTGCGCTGTGCGGCATGCGCTTTTTGCCACCCCTGATCTTGCATGGCGCGGCCCGCGCCACTGAAACCGAAGTGAGCGAGCACCTGGCTGTGTTCCAGCAACGCCTGAGCAGCTACCCCGATTGGCCGGAAATGGACGAGCTAGGCGCCTGCCCGGCCTGCGCCATTCCCGCTGGCGACCGTCCACAAACCGAGGGCTGAGCATGGATGCCACACTGCCCAACTGGCTGCTCAACAGCCTTATTTACCTGGGCGCTGCCGTGGTGGTGGTGCCTTTATCGCGCGCGCTGGGCCTGGGTTCCATCATCGGTTACTTGGGTGCGGGCATGGCGATTGGCCCCTGGGGCCTGGGGCTGGTGACCCGCGTCGAAGACATTCTGCATTTCGCCGAATTCGGCGTCGTGCTCATGCTGTTTTTGGTGGGCCTGGAGCTGGAACCCCGGCGTCTGTGGAGCCTGCGCCGTCCCATTTTTGGCTGGGGCAGCGCCCAGGTGCTGGCCTGTACCGCCGCCTTGCTGGCCTGGCCCTGCTGGCCGGTGTGCCCTGGCGCGTGGGGCTGGTGGCAGCGCTGGGCCTGGCGCTGTCGTCCACCGCGATTGCCTTGCAGGTCATGGGCGAGCGCAACCTGTTGCCCACCTCCAGCGGGCAGGCGGGCTTTTCCATCCTGCTGTTTCAAGACGTGGCGGCCATTCCCATCCTGGCGCTGCTGCCGCTGCTGGGCGTGGCAAGCGATGCGGGCGGCGGCTGGCTGGGTGCGGCCAAGGCACTGGGCGCAGTGGCACTCATCGTCCTTGGTGGGCGCTTGGCGCTGCGCCCACTGCTGCGCTGGATAGCGCGCAGCAAAACGCCCGAAATCTTTACCGCCGCCGCCTTGCTGCTGGTGGTGGCTATTGCCGCGCTGATGCAATGGGTGGGCCTGAGCATGGCACTGGGCGCCTTTCTAGCCGGTGTGCTGCTGGCCGAGAGTGAATACCGGCGCGAGCTGGAAACCGATATCGAGCCTTTCAAAGGCTTGCTCATGGGCCTGTTCTTTATCGCCGTGGGTATGAGCATCGACTTTGGCGCGCTGCTGCAATCGCCCGGGCTCATGGCGCTGATCGTGCTCGGCTTTTTGCTGGCTAAGGGGCTGGTCATCGCGGCGCTGGCGCGCTGGATTGCGTTGCCGCTTCCCGAGCGCCCGGTGCTGATCCTGCTGCTGGCGCAGGGCGGCGAGTTTGCCTTTGTGGTGTTCCAGGCCGCTGCCGGGGCAAAAGTGTTCAGCCCGGCCATGGCTTCGCTGCTGATTGGCGCGGTGGCGCTGTCCATGCTGGTCAGCCCGCTGCTGCTGGTGTTGGTGGACAAACTCATCTTGCCGCGCTTTGCCCAAGGGGGTCGCCACCGCTTGGCCGAGTTGTCGGAGCCGCAGAACGCACCCATCATCATTGCCGGATTTGGCCGCTACGGGCAAATCATTGGCCGCGTGCTGCTGGCCCAGGGCATACCCGCCACCGTGCTGGACCACGATGCGGAAATGATCGAAGCCGCACGCAGCTTTGGCTACACCGTTTACTACGGCGACGCCACGCGCCTGGACTTGCTGCGCACCGCAGGCGCGGCCACCGCCCGCGTGCTGGTGGTGGCGGTGGACGACACCGAGCAATCACTGGCCATCGTGGACTTGGCGCGCGCGCACTTTGCGCACCTGACCCTGGTGGTGCGGGCTCGCGACGTGACGCACTGGAACCAGTTGCGCGACCGGGGCGTGACCCTGGTGGAGCGCGAGCTGTTCGAATCCAGCCTGCGCAGCGCGCGCAGCGTGCTGGAACTGCTGGGCCATGACCCGCACGAGGCGCGCCAGCAAGTCATGCGCTTTCGCCGCCACAACCTGGCGCTGTTTGAGCAGATGTACCCGCACAACAAAGACCGCGCCAAGCTAATTGCGGTGGTTAAACAAGGGCGGCGCCAGTTGGAGGAACAAATGGCCCAAGAGCGTGCCGAGCGCGCGGCACGCCAGCGCCGCAGCGATGAAAAGGCTGAGGACTGGGGGCGCTAAAGTGTTGGCTTTGCCGGTTACCCCACCCCTGTTTGATGAAAGCCCCCCCATGCTGCACCCCCAAGCCAAAGCCCTGCTAGACCTGATTGAACAGCGCGGCGTGCCCCCCACGCACACCCTCACACCTGCGGACGCGCGGCGCTTTTACCGCGAGCGGCGCGGCCTTACCCAGCCCGAGCCACCTGCCCTGGCCCAGGTGCAAGATCTCAGCGTCACAGGCCCTAACGGCGTCATACCGCTGCGCCTGTACCGCCCAAGCAGCACGCTGGCCCTGTTGCCGGTACTGGTGTACTTTCATGGTGGCGGCTGGGTGATGGGCGACCTGGACACGCACGACACCCTGTGCCGACAACTGGCTCTGGGTTCGGGCTGCGCGGTGGTGGCGGTGGATTACCGCATGGGCCCCGAGCACCGCTTTCCCGCTGCGGTGCAAGACTGCTTGGCCGCCACGCGCCACATTGCCACCAACTCGCCCGGCTGGGGGCTGGACGGTACCCGCATGGCCGTGGGCGGCGACAGCGCGGGCGGTAACTTGGCTGCCGTGGTGGCCATCGCCCGGCGCGACGATGGCGACCTGCCGCTGGCGCTGCAACTGCTGATCTACCCGGCAACCGATATGCGGCGCAACGCCCCTTCGCACACCAGCAACGGCCAGGGCTATTTGCTCACGCAAGACACCATGACCTACTTTCACGACCACTACATTGCCAAGCCCGAGCAAGACCTGGACTGGCGCGCCTCGCCCCTGCTGTGCCCCGACCTGAGCCATCTACCCCCGGCCCTGGTGCTCACTGCGGGCTACGACCCGCTGCGCGACGAAGGGCTGATGTACAGCCAACGCCTCACCGAAGCCGGCAACGCCGCCACCCATATTTGCTTTGAACGGCAAATACACGGCTTTATCACCATGGGCCGCGTCATCGACGAAGCCAATGAAGCCGTCGCCCTGTGCGCCGCGCGCCTGGCACGCGCGCTAGGGGTCTGACACGCGCCCGCCCTAGTCACCCCGCCTTGGAATACAAGGGTTGGCTTTTCATTGTGAGCGCATACGCGCGCTGCGTGCTGGGGTGGTGCTGAGCCGTGACTTGTAGTCTGTGCCTTCAGTTGGATATGAATTACCGGGAAATTGGTCACTGATTCAGGTATGCGCGTGCGCTTTCCCTTATCGGGCGCAGCCCTCAAGCCGCCGCAGGCAAAAACTCGGCTACGCCGTATAGGGTGGCGAGCTGACGCAGGCGGGGGGGGAGTGCCTGCACGGACAGGGTTTTGCCGCCGCTTAGGGCCTCGCGGCGGCATTCGAGTAGTACAGCAAGAGCAGAAGAATCGAACTGTTGCAGCGCGTGCGCGTCTGCAACGATGGCGCTACCGGTTTCAGCGCGCAGGGCTTTTTGCAGCAGCAACAGGCTGGCCTGGGCCTGGGCGTGGGTCAACTCGGCGGGCAGCACCAACATGGTCAGGGCTTCTTGGTGCTATTGGTTTTGTTGCGCTCGGCCAAGGAGGCGATCAAGCCGTCTATGCCTTTGGCGTTGATTTCTTGGGCAAACTGGCCGCGGTAGGTTTCTACCAGCCACACGCCCAGCACATTCAGGTCGTAAATTTTCCAGCCGGTAGCGACTTTTTCCATGCGGTAGTCAAGCTGTATCACATCGCCACGGCCCCGGATTTCGCTGCGCACGGTCACTTCGGTGTCTTCCGGCGCGGCGCGTAGCGGCTTGATGCCAATGGTTTGGTCGCTCACCTGGGAGAGCGCGCCCGAATAGGTGCGCACCAACAGGCTTTTAAATTCTTCTTGCAAGCGTTTTTGCTGCTCGGGCGTCGCTTGGCGCCAGCCACGCCCGACGGCGGAGGCGGTCATGCGTTGAAAGTCCACACTGGGCATCAACTTGGCGTCCACCAACGCAATGACTTTGCCGATGTCGCCCGCTTGCAGGCTTTTATCGGCCTTGATGGTGTCTAGCACATCGACAGACAGGCGTTTGATGAGTGCGTCGGGCGCTTCATCGGCGGCGTGTACAGAGGCCACAGCGGTGAGCAGGCACAGGGCGGTGACAAGGGAAAAAAAACGACGGTTCATAAGCGGCTTTCCAAGCGCATGGCGCATTCAGGTGCTGGTACAACGTGCGGCAGGGGCACGGCGATGACGGCGGGTGGGCGGGGTATCACGGCTTGGGGTCGGCATCGTCATACGTGGGGGGGGCATCGTCTAAGCCATCGCTCACCTCGCGGCGGCGCAGTTGCAGATAAACATCACGGGTAAAGCTGTACTTGTCCAGGGCGGCTTCGTTGAGCATTTGGCCGGCGTTGAGCAGATGCGCCCGCGTATCCACGAGGCGCAACACATAGAGCGAATTGCGCGCCGCCACGTCTGGAAGATGGCGCAGCGGGTCGGCACGGGCGCCGGTTTCAATGCCCAGTGCCAAGGTGTCGCGCACGGTGGAGGGGCCTAGGCCTGGCAGCACCAGGTAGGGGCCACTGCCCACGCCCCAGCGGCCCAGGGTTTGGCCAAAATCTTCCGGATGGCGCTCAATGTTGAAGGCGCTGGCAAAGTCGATCAGCCCGCCCCAGCCGAATACGGTATTCACACCGACCCGCAAAAAGTTGTCAGCCGCCGACTGCGCTTTGAGCTGCAACACGCTGTTTACAAACGACCAACCGTCACGCAGGTTACCAAAGAAGTTGTTGATGCCGGTGCGCACAAAGCTGGGGGTGACATCGCGGTACGCAGTGGCTGCCGGTTTGAGCACGGCTTTATCCAGCTCTTCATTGAAGCGCGACATGCTGCGGTTGTAGCTCTCAAACGGGTCACGCGGGTCGGCAGTCGGCCCGGTGGCACAGGCCGATAAAAGCAGGGGGCCGGCACACAGAATCATCCACGTCAAGCGTTTGCCTCCCGTCATTTTTTGGCCCCTGCCGTCTGGGCGGGCTCTGCCGCTTTGCTGTAGAGAAACTGGCTGATCAGGCTCTCCAGCACCACGGCGGACTGCGTGGCTTTAATCTGATCGCCAGCGGCTAGGTTCTTTTCTTCGGCGCCAGCCTCTATGCCTAGATACTGTTCCCCCAGCAGGCCGCTGGTGAGAATTTTGAGCGAGCTGTCTTTCGGGAAGGCGTAGCGGCTTTGCATGGACAGCGTCACCTTGGCTTGATAGCTTTTGTCGTCAAACGCAATTGACTCCACGCGCCCCACCACCACGCCGGCGCTCTTGACCGCAGCACGCGGCTTGACGCTGCCGACGTTGTCGAACTTGGCGCTGACGAGGTAGGTCTTTTCAAAATTCAGGCTCAACAAATTGGCCGATTGCAGGGCCAGAAAAACGATGGCTAAGCCACCAATCAAGACGAATAGGCCCACCAAAAAATCGCTTTTTGTATCTTTCATACATCCCCACTAAATGCTGAACATCCAGGTCGTTAATACAAAGTCCAAGGCCAACACGGCCAAAGAGGCCACCACCACGGTGCGCGTCGTCGCGCGCGATACGCCCTCAGGCGTGGGCTGCGCCTGGTAGCCCTGATACAGCGCCACATAAGTAACCGTGACGCCAAACACCAGGCTTTTAATGACGCCGTTTCCCACGTCACTCCACACGTCCACGCCGCCTTGCATCTGGCTCCAAAAACTGCCAGGGTCTATGCCAATGAGCAACACGCCCACGGCCCAGCCGCCCATGATGCCCACTGCGCTGAACACCGCTGCCAACAAGGGCATGGCAATGATGCCGCCCCACAGGCGCGGCGCCAGAATGCGCTGCACGGGGTCAACCGCCATGATCTCCATGGCGCTCAATTGCTCGCCCGCTTTCATGAGGCCAATTTCTGCGGTGAGCGAAGTCCCGGCACGGCCCGCAAACAGCAGCGCGGTGATGACCGGCCCCAGCTCGCGCACCAGGCTGAGCGCCACCACCAGCCCCAAGGCCTCTGAAGACCCGTAGCGTTGCAAGGTGTAGTAGCCCTGCAAGCCCAGCACAAAACCTACAAACAAACCCGACACAGCGATGATGGCCAGCGAGTAGTTGCCCAGAAAATGCACCTGGTCGCGCACCAGCGCCGGGCGCGCAAAAACCACGCGGGTGAGCCGCAGCAGGCGCAAAAACAAACGGGTGGCAAAACCCAGTTGCGTCAACTGCTCGCGCACGCCTGCACCGATGCGACTCACATTCCAGGTGTTCATGCTGGAGCCCCGCCGAAGTCTTGCGCGGCGCTGGGGCCGGGGTATTGGAAGTGCACCGGCCCCTCGGGGTCGGCATGGACAAACTGATGCACCAGCGGGTCGGTGGACAGGGCCACCTCTTTGGGCGTGCCCTGCGCCGCAATGCGGCCATTGCCCAGCACAATCACTTGGTCGGCAATGCGAAAGGTTTCTTCCAGGTCGTGCGAGACGATGATGCTGGTAATGCCCAGCGTGTCATTGAGTTGCCTAATCAGCCGCGCCGCCGTGCCCAGCGCAATCGGATCCAGCCCGGCAAAGGGCTCGTCGTACATGATGAGTTCGGGGTCCAGCGCGATCGCGCGGGCCAGCGCCACGCGCCGCCCCATACCACCCGAAATTTCTGAAGGCATCAAGTCGCGTGCGCCGCGTAGGCCCACCGCATGCAGCTTCATCAGCACAATGTCGCGAATCAAAACCTCGGGCAGGGTGGTGTGCTCGCGCAGCGGAAAGGCCACGTTGTCAAACACGCTCAAATCAGTAAATAGCGCGCCGAACTGAAACAGCATGCCCATGCGGCGGCGAATCGCGTACAGCCCCGCTTGGTCTAGCGCGGCAATGTTTTGCCCGTCAAAAGTAAGCGTGCCGTGGCTGGGTTTGTACTGCCCGCTAATGAGGCGCAGCAGCGTGGTCTTGCCGCCGCCAGAGGCACCCATCAGCGCCGTAACCTTGCCGCGCGGCACGGCCAGCGACACGCCATTCAGTATCAGGCGCTCGCCGTAACCAAAGCGAAGGTCGTGGCATTCAACAAGTGGGGTGGGATCAGGCATGGGCTGCACCCGGCATGGGGCGTTGCTAGCGAATGGGCAGCTCGGGATTATCCCTGATAAGCCCACGCCTGCAACGGGTCTAGCGCGGCAGCTCGCTGCGCCCCATCAAAAAGCGATCCACCGCGTGCGCGGCTTGGCGCCCTTCGCGTATGGCCCACACCACCAGGCTTTGGCCCCGGCGCATGTCGCCTGCGGCAAACACTTTGGGCTGGTTGGTGGCATAGCCGCCCTGCTCGTCGGTGCTGGCGCGGGCATTGCCCCTGGCGTCCGCATCAACCCCGAAAGCCTCCAGCACCGAGCCCACCGGCGACACAAAACCCATGGCTAGCAGCACCAAATCGGCTTTCAGCACCTGTTCGCTGCCCGGCACCTCGACCATCTTGCCGTCCTTCCACTCCACGCGCACGGTTTGCAGGCCGGTAAGCCGACCGCCCTCGCCGATGAAGGCTTTGGTGGAAATGGCGAATTCGCGCTCGCAGCCCTCCTCGTGGCTGGAGCTGGTGCGCAGCTTGTACGGCCAGTACGGCCAGGTCATGGGCCGGTTCTCGTGCTCAGGCGGCTGGGGCATTAACTCGAATTGCGTCACGCTGGCCGCGCCATGGCGGTTACTGGTGCCCACACAGTCGGAGCCGGTATCGCCACCGCCGATCACGATCACATGCTTGCCGTCGGCGCGCAACTGGCCCTTGAGCTTGTCACCCGCGTTCAGCTTGTTCTGCTGCGGCAAAAACTCCATCGCAAAGTGAATGCCGCTCAACTCGCGCCCCGGCACCGGCAGGTCGCGCGACTGCTCGGCGCCCCCGGTGAGTAGCACGGCGTCAAAGTCGGCCAGCAGTTGTTCCGGAGCAATGGTCTCTTTGGCCCAGTTGGTCACTTTGCTGCCCTTGGGGAGTTGAGCCACCAGCACGCCGGTGCGCATCACCACGCCCTCTTGCTGCATCTGCTCGACCCGCCGGTCGATATGCGACTTTTCCATTTTGAAGTCGGGAATGCCGTAGCGCAGCAGGCCACCGATGCGGTCGTTCTTCTCGAACAGGGTCACGTCGTGCCCAGCGCGTGCCAATTGCTGGGCTGCCGCCATGCCTGCTGGGCCGGAGCCGACCACGGCCACACGCTTGCCCGTCTTGGTTTTGGGTGGCAAGGGCTGCACCCAGCCCTCGGCCCAGCCACGGTCAATGATGGCGTGCTCGATGGATTTGATGCCTACCGCGTCGTCGTTCACGTTGAGCGTACACGCCGCCTCGCAGGGTGCGGGGCAGATGCGGCCGGTGAACTCGGGAAAGTTGTTGGTGCTGTGCAGCACCGCCAGCGCCCGGCGCCATTGGTCGCGATAGACCAAGTCGTTGAAGTCGGGAATGATGTTGTTCACCGGGCAGCCGTTGTTGCAAAACGGCGTGCCGCAGTCCATGCAGCGCGCGCTTTGCTGTTTGGCCTGGCCGTCATTCAGGCCAATGACGAACTCGCGGTAGTTTTTCAGGCGCTCGGGAACGGGCCGGTAGCCCTCTTCCACGCGCGCGTATTCCATGAAGCCGGTGACTTTTCCCATAACGCTATCCTGAATCCGGTTGAACGATTACTTGGCCATAGCCAGCGGCGCTGGCTTGGTCACGGCTTTGGGGGCGGCGGCGGTGGCACGCCCATGCAAGTCGCCCAGGGCGCGCTTGTATTCGGTGGGGAAGACCTTGACGAAGCGGCTACGCGCCAACTCCCACTGGTCCAGCAATTCGCGCGCGCGCTTGCTGCCGGTCCAGCGGTTGTGCTCCTCCAGCAGCTTTTTGAGCTGCGCCTCGTCGCTCAAACCCCGGTGCCACACCGGCCGGGGGAGGCTCGCCTCTTGCTCGGCGGCGGGCAGCACTTTCTCCAAGGTCACCATGGCGGTGTTGCAGCGGCTGGCAAATTGGCCGTCTTCGTCATAGACGTAGGCCACGCCGCCGCTCATGCCGGCCGCAAAGTTGCGCCCGGTTTTGCCCAGCACGGCCACGGTGCCACCGGTCATGTACTCACAGCCGTGATCCCCCGTGCCTTCCACCACCGCCGTGGCGCCCGATAGGCGCACGGCAAAGCGCTCACCGGCCACGCCACTGAAAAAGGCTTCGCCCGTCGTCGCGCCATACAACGCGGTGTTGCCGATGATGATGTTGCGGGTGGCCTCGCCTCGAAAGTCGATGCTGGGGCGCACCACCACACGGCCACCGCTCAGGCCCTTGCCGGTGTAGTCGTTCGCGTCGCCAATGAGGTACAAGGTAATGCCCTTGGCCAGAAAGGCGCCAAAAGACTGTCCCCCCGTGCCTTCGAGCTGGATGCGGATGGAGTCGTCAGGCAAACCCTCGGGCCGGTGATGGGTCAGCACGCCGGACAGCATGGCGCCCACTGAGCGGTTGACGTTGCGCGCGCTTTCAATGAAGTGCACCTTGTCGCCTTTTTCCCAAGCGGCTCTGGATTTTTCGATCAGCACCTGATCGAGCGCCCGCTCCAGGCCATGGTCTTGCACGTCCACGTGGTAGCGCGGCACATCGGCGGGCACCGGGGGCTGGGCAAACAGGCGCGCAAAGTCCAGCCCCTGAGCCTTCCAGTGTTCAATGCCGCGACGGGTATCGAGCAGGTCGCTGCGGCCAATCAACTCGTCAAAGCGGCGCATGCCCAGTTGCGCCATGATTTGGCGCACCTCTTCGGCGATAAAGAAAAAATAGTTCACCACATGCTCGGGGCGGCCTTGGAACTTTTTACGCAGCACCGGGTCTTGCGTGGCCACACCCACCGGGCAGGTGTTGAGGTGGCATTTGCGCATCATGATGCAGCCCTCCACCACCAGCGGCGCGGTGGCAAAGCCAAACTCGTCAGCACCCAGCAGCGCACCAATGACCACGTCGCGCCCGGTCTTCATTTGGCCGTCGGCCTGCACCCGTATGCGTGCACGCAGGCGGTTGAGCACCAGGGTTTGCTGGGTTTCGGCCAAGCCGATCTCCCAGGGGCTGCCCGCGTGTTTGATAGACGACCAGGGCGAAGCACCGGTGCCGCCGTCGTGCCCGGCAATCACCACATGGTCGCTCTTGCACTTGGCCACGCCAGCGGCAATCGTGCCCACGCCCACTTCGCTGACCAGCTTGACGCTCACGCTGGCGTGCGGCGCCACGTTTTTGAGGTCGTGAATGAGTTGCGCCAGGTCTTCGATGGAGTAGATGTCGTGATGCGGTGGCGGCGAGATCAGTCCCACGCCGGGCACGCTGTAGCGCAACTTGCCGATGTACTCGCTCACCTTGCCGCCGGGCAGCTGACCGCCCTCACCGGGCTTGGCACCTTGCGCCATCTTGATCTGAATCTGGTCTGCCGATTGCAGGTATTCGGCGGTAACGCCAAAGCGCCCCGAGGCCACCTGCTTGATGCGTGAGCGCAGCGAATCGCCCGCTTGCAACGGGTAGTCGGCCTCCATCACGCCTGCGCCCAATACGCTGGCAATGGTTTGGCCCTGGGTAATGGGAATACCCTTGAGTTCTTGGCGGTAACGCGCCGGGTCTTCACCGCCTTCGCCGGTGTTGCTTTTGCCGCCAATGCGGTTCATCGCCACCGCCAAGGTGGCATGGGCCTCGGTACTGATCGAGCCGAGCGACATGGCACCCGTGGCAAAACGCTTCACGATCTCGCTGGCCGGCTCCACCTGCTCTACTGGAATGGCCCGCGCAGGGTCGAACTTGAACTCGAACAGGCCGCGCAAGGTCATGTGGCGGCGGCTTTGGTCATTGATGAGCTGCGCGTACTCTTTATAGGTGTTCCAGTTGTTGGCGCGCGTGCTGTGTTGCAGCTTGGCGATGGCGTCTGGCGTCCACATGTGCTCTTCGCCGCGCACCCGCCACGCATACTCCCCCCCTGCGTCGAGTGCGTCGGCCAGCACCGGATCGTCGCCAAAAGCGGCGCGGTGCATACGGATGGCTTCTTCAGCAATCTCGAACACACCAATGCCCTCCACCTGCGAGGCGGTGCCGGTGAAGTATTGACGCACCGTTTCCCGGTTGACGCCAATGGCCTCGAACAACTGCGCGCCGCAATAGCTCATATAGGTGGACACGCCCATTTTGGACATGATCTTGGACAAGCCTTTACCGATGGCCTTGATGTAGTTGTAAATCGCTTTCTCGGCGCTCAACTCGGCAGGCAGGTCACGGTGTAGCGCCGCCAGCGTGTGCATGGCCAGATACGGGTGCACGGCTTCCGCGCCGTAACCGGCCAGCACGGCGAAGTGGTGCACCTCGCGCGCCGAGCCGGTTTCCACCACCAGCCCCGCCGTGGTGCGCAGGCCCTCGCGCACCAAATGCTGGTGCACCGCCGACAGAGCCAGCAACGCAGGAATGGCCACCTCGGTGGCGCAGACGGCACGGTCGCTCAGGATGAGGATGTTGTGGCCGCTCTTGATCGCGTCCACCGCCTCGGCACACAAGGAGGCCAGCTTGGCTTCCACGCCCTCGTGGCCCCAAGCCAGTGGATAGCTGATTTTGAGTGAGTAGCTTTTGAACTTGCCCTGGGTGTGGCGCTCAATGTTGCGCAGCTTGGCCATGGCGGCAAAGTCCAGCACCGGCTGCGCCACTTCCAGGCGCATGGGCGGATTCACCTGGTTAATGTCCAGCAGATTCGGCTTGGGGCCGATAAAAGACACCAAGGACATCACGATGGCTTCGCGTATCGGGTCAATCGGCGGGTTGGTGACCTGGGCGAACAATTGCTTGAAATAGTTGTAGAGCGACTTGTTTTTGCCCGACAACACCGCCAGTGGGCTGTCGTTGCCCATGGAGCCAATGCCCTCTTCGCCGTTTTGCGCCATGGGGCTGAGTAAGAACTTGATGTCTTCTTGCGTGTAGCCAAACGCCTGCTGCTGGTCTAGCAGCGAGGCCGGGCTGTTCGCCGCGTCTTGGCCCGCGCCGGTCACGTCGTCCAGGCGAATGCGCAGGTTCTCTATCCACTGCTTGTAGGGCTTGCTATTGGCCAGGGTGGCTTTCAGCTCCTCGTCGTCAATCAGGCGGCCCTGCTCCAAATCAATCAGGAACATCTTGCCGGGCTGCAAGCGCCACTTGCGCACGATTTTGTTTTCCGGCACCGGCAGCACCCCAGACTCGGAGGCCATGATGACCAGGTCGTCATCGGTGACGCAATAGCGCGAGGGGCGCAAACCGTTGCGGTCCAAGGTGGCGCCAATTTGCCGCCCATCGGTAAACACGATAGACGCCGGGCCGTCCCAGGGCTCCAGCATCGCGGCGTGGTATTCGTAAAAGGCGCGGCGGCGCTCGTCCATAGACGTGTGCTGCTCCCAGGGCTCGGGAATCATCATCATCACCGCCTGGCTGATGGGATAACCGGCCATGGTGAGTAACTCCAGGCAGTTGTCAAAAGTAGCGGTATCGGACTGGCTGGCAAAGCTGATCGGGTAGAGCTTTTTCAAGTCGGCCCCCAACACGGGGGACGACATCACGCCCTCGCGCGCCTTCATCCAGTTGTAGTTGCCCTTGACGGTGTTGATCTCACCGTTGTGCGCCACATAGCGATAGGGATGCGACAGCGGCCACTCGGGGAAGGTATTGGTGGAAAAACGTTGGTGCACCAAGGCCAGCGCCGACACGCAGCGCGGATCCGATAAATCAAGGTAATAAGCGCCCACTTGGTTAGCCAGCAGCAAGCCCTTGTACACCACGGTGCGGCTGGACATGCTGGGCACGTAATACTCTTTGCTGTGCTTCAGGTGCAGGCTTTGTATGGCAGCACTCGCGGTCTTGCGAATCACGTACAGCTTGCGCTCCAGCGCGTCTTGCACGATCACGTCATTGCCCCGGCCAATGAAAATTTGGCGCAGCACCGGTTCTTTGCTGCGTACCGTGGGCGACATCGGCATCGCGCGATCCACCGGCACGTCGCGCCAGCCCAGCAGCACCTGACCCTCGGCCTTGACCGCGCGCTCCAGCTCCTGCTCGCACGCCAGGCGAGACGCATGTTCCTTGGGCAAAAACACCATGCCCACGCCGTACTCGCCCGGTGGCGGCAGCTCCACACCCTGGTGCGCCATTTCCTCGCGGTACAGGGCGTCGGGTAATTGCAACAACACCCCGGCGCCATCGCCCATCAACTTGTCTGCCCCCACCGCACCCCGGTGATCCAGGTTTTCCAGAATCTTCAAGCCCTGCTGCACGATGGCGTGCGACTTTTGACCCTTGATATGCGCCACAAAGCCGACGCCGCAGGCATCGTGCTCATTCGCTGCGTCATATAGACCGTGCTGTTGCAAAAAGGCCATCTCGGTAGCCGAATCATCGTGGCGTTCCATCACGCACTCCTCAAAAATCGCAAAGGGAAACAAGCATAAATCAGAGCAACAACAATGCCAACAAAAATAATTGGGGTCTGACCCCAATTATTTGTTTAAGCGGCGAAAATTGAAATAATTGGGGCCAGATTAAAAGAGTCCGGCGTTTTACAAGCCTGGTTGCGGCGGCCAGGCTCAGGATTTGGCTTTGAAGGGGCGACCCGCTGCGCCGGGCCGGAGCCGACGCGGGGTTTGGCTTTGCAGATGGGCGACGAAATCCTCATCACCCAGCGCCCAGGCTTTGAGCGTAGAGCGGGTGAGCGCAGCCTGTTGTTGCGGCGACACGCCCTGGTTGACAAGTTCGGCATACGCCGCTTCGCGGGCAAACGGGGTGTTGCCCAGCTCCCAATACAGGGCATGCGGCTTGAGCCAAGTGTCGTTGCGCAGGCCAATGTAATGGGCGTGGCTGGACCAGGCGTAATCGGCCGCCCGCGCCACCAGGCCTGCGCGCACCGGATTGAGGTCGATATAGACCATGCAGGCCAACAAGTAGCGCTCGGTTTGTATCGGTGCCGCTTTAAAGCGCCCCTCCCATAGCGTGCCGGTACGCTGATGCACCCGATTAAAACCCTGCACATAGCGCCGCCCCACGGCCTGCATCAGCTTGCTCAAGCCCGTGTCGTTACGTGGAGTGGCCAGCAGGTGATAGTGGTTGCTCATCAGCACATAGGCGTGAATGTCCACCCCTTCTTGTTCGGCGTACTCCTGCAAGAGCTGGAGCATCCATTCACGGTCACCCCGGTGGTGAAACGTCAATTGCCGGTTGTTGCCACGCTGGATGATGTGGTGAGGATAGCCGGGCAGAATCAGGCGGGGTTGGCGTGCCATGTCATGAACAATTGGGGTCTGACCCCAATTGTTTCCGATTATTTCTGGAAATGTTCGACCACCGGGGCTTGAGCAAAGAAGGGGCCGACGATGGCGCGCCATTGGGCGAAGGCGGGGGATTGGCGAAAGCCGATGGTGTGGTCTTCTAGGCTGGCCCATTCGATCAGCAGCAGGTAGCGCTCGGGGCTTTCCAGGCTGTGTTGCACGCTATAGCTTTGAAAACCTTTCGCCAGCGCAATCACCGTGCGCACGCCTCGGTGGATGGCCTCTTCAAACGCGGCCTGCTGGCCGGGGGCAATGCGGATGTCGGCAACTTCGAGAACCATGGGGATCTGTCCTTGGAAAAAATGGGTGTGGGCGGGCGCGCAAAAGCAGTCGCAGCCCAGTTTAGCGGCTGGTGACTCAGCCGAGCGGTGGCGCCGCTGCGGGAAAGCCCTGCCTTGCTGCATGCGCTGAAGGCCCCCCGCGCCCGTCTAAATCGGTCACCATTCAAGGCCAACCACCGGAGTGCTGCGATGGATCATTTGAGCGGGCTGGACGCGGCCTTTTTGTACATGGAAACCCCCGAGACGCCCATGCATGTGGGCGGGCTCAATATCTATGAGCTGCCCGCAGGCTATAGCGGCGACTTTGTGGACGCGGTGCGGCGCCATATCCAAAGCCGCTTGCATCTGGCGGCGGTGTTCCAGCGCAAGTTAGTGAACATGCCGTTTGAGCTGGCCAATCCGGTCTGGGTGGCCGAGGACGATCTCGATCTGGACTACCACGTCCGCAGCACGGTGCTGCCCAAACCGGGCAGTCGCGCGCAGCTCGACAAATTGGTGGGGCGGCTGCATTCCAGCTTGCTTGATCGCAGCCGCCCGCTGTGGGAGTTTTATGTGATCGAGGGCTTGCAGCCACCGGACGACGCCGCACCGGGCACGCGGCACGTGGCTTTTTATTCCAAGGTGCACCATGCGGCGCTGGACGGTGCGGGTGGCATTGCACTGGCCCATGCGATTCTGGACCTGAGCCCGGTGCCGCGCGAGGTGCGTGCCGCGCCCCTGCGCCGCCCCGCCATGGCGGATAACTTTGGCATTGCCGAATTGGCCGCCTCTGGGGTGAAACACACGGGTACGCAAGCCATCAAGCTGGCCCGCACCCTGCCCAGCCTGGTGCGCGCACTGGTGCAAACGCTCAGGCCCGCGCGGCACATGGGTGGCCCGTCCACGCGCGAAAACTGGTTTGGCCCGCGCACGCCGCTAAACGTGAGCATCACCAACCAACGCGCCTTTGCCAGCCTGTCTATCCCCTTGGCGCAGGCGCGGCTGATTGGCAAGGCGTTTGACGCCACGCTTAACGACGTGGTGTTGGCCATCTGCTCGGGCGCCTTGCGCCACTATCTGGCCGACCTGGGCTGCGTGCCCACCGCGCCGCTGTTGGCGGCGGTGCCGGTCAGCCTGCGCGAGGCGGGCAACACCGAGTTGAACAACCAGGCGTCCATGATGCGCGTGAGCCTGGCCAGCACCGAGGCCGACCCGCTGGAGCGCCTGCACGCCATTCGCCGCTCCAGCGCTGCCGCCAAAGCCGCTACCGCCAGCATGAAAGCCGTCATCCCGACCGACTTTCCCTCGCTGGGTGCGCCCTGGCTGATTAGCGGCGTCGCCGCCCTGTTTGGGCGCTCGCGCCTAGCCAACCGCCTGCCCCCGCTGGCCAATGTGGCCATCTCCAACGTGCCCGGCCCCAAGTTTGCCCTCTACCTGGCCGGGGCCAAGATGCTGACCTACTACCCGGTGTCGATTGCCGTGCACAGCATGGCGCTCAACATCACCGTGCAAAGTTATAACGGCGCGCTGGACTTTGGCCTCACCGCTTGCCGCAAGGTGGTACCCGATCTGCCGGATTTGGCGCGCCACATGCAGGCCGCGCACGACGAGCTGCTGGCGCTTGCGCAGGCGAGTGCGCACGACGCCACAACGGTCGTGCAGGCGGCAACACCCGTCAAGGCCCGCGCGCAAAAGGCTGGCCGCAAGGCCATCGTTAAGGCCGCGCCCGGGCCAGGCATCCTGCCCCCACCCGGCGACGCACCCGGCGACGCACCCGAAGGCGCACCCCGCGGCACACCAGACAGTGCGCTCGAAAACACGCCCGAACCTGCGTTAGCCACGCCAGCACCCGCTAGCAAGGCGCCGCGTAAGCCCCGCGCTCGGCAACCGGGCGCGCCCGCTGCCACGCCGCTCGCCCGCTGACCCACCTTTTTCACCCACCGCCATGAACCCAGACTTGTTGCCTGAATTCGCACGCATCCCGGAACTGATCCAGCAACACGCGCACACGCAAGGCGCGCGCGCCGCTTTGCAGTTGGATCATGAGGTGCTCAGCTACGCCGACTTGCACGCGCTGATGGACCGCTGCGCGCGCGCGCTGCAACGCGACGGCTTAGTAGCGGGCGACTGCGTGGCCATTTGCGCCAACGGCTCTATCGCTTATGCGCTGGCTTTTTTAGGCGCCTTACGCGCGGGCCTGGTGGTGGCACCGCTGTCGCCGAGTGCCAGTGCCGACAGCTTGGCACGCATGCTGGCCGATGCGCAGGCCAAGGCGCTGTTTACCGATGCAGCCAGCGCCGCTGTCTGCGCCCAAGTGCCGGTCTGCGTGCCCCGCATTGCGCTGGACGGCTCAACTGTGGGCCACCCCTGGCAGACTTGGCTGGCCGCCGCTGGCGAGGTGCCCGCGCCGGTGGCGATAGCGCCCGATGCGCCGTTCAACATCATTTACTCCTCGGGCACCACGGGCGAACCCAAGGGCATCGTGCAGCCGCACCGCATGCGCTGGGCCCATGTGCGGCGCGGCGCCACCTATGGGTATGGGCCGCACACCCGTAGCTTGCTCTCCACCCCGCTGTACTCCAATACCACCTTGGTGGTGTTCTTCCCCACCCTGGCTCTGGGCGGCTGCGTGGTGCTCATGCCCAAGTTCGACGCGCTGGCCTATTTGCAACAAGCCCAGCGTGAGCGCATCACCCACACCATGTTGGTGCCGGTGCAGTATCAGCGCCTGATGGCCAGGGCGGATTTTGGGCAGTTCGACCTGAGCAGCTTTGTGACCAAGTTCAGCACCAGCGCACCGTTTTCAGCCGCGCTCAAAGCCGATGTGTTGGCGCGCTGGCCGGGCGCCTTGGTCGAGTTTTACGGCATGACCGAGGGCGGTGGCACCTGCATCCTGGAAGCCCATCTACATCCAGACAAGCTGCATACGGTGGGGCGCGCGGCGCCGGGGCACGACATTCGCCTGATTGACGAACACGGCCATGAGGTGGCTGCGGGCGAGCTGGGCGAGGTGGTTGGCCACTCCCCCGGCATGATGCAGGGCTACCACCGCAAGCCCGAGCAAACGCGCGAGGCCGAATGGTTTGACGCGCAAGGCAAGCGCTTTATACGCACGGGCGACATGGGCCGCTTTGACGCCGACGGGTTTCTGAGCCTGTTGGATCGACGCAAAGACCTCATCATCTCGGGCGGCTTCAACGTCTATCCCAGTGACATCGAGGCCGTGCTACAGCGCCATCCAGCCGTGGCTGAAGTGGCGGTCGTAGGCCTGCCGTCTGAGCAATGGGGCGAAACGCCGGTGGCCTTCGTCGTGCCACGGGCGCACGCATGCACAGACTCCGCCGCCCTGTTGCAATGGTCTTTGCAACACCTGGGCAAAACCCAGCGTGTGAGCGATGTGCGCTGGCTCGCGGCCCTGCCGCGCAGCCCCATCGGCAAGGTGCTCAAGCGCGAATTGCGCCAGCACTACCTGGCCGGTACGCTCAAATAAAGCGCGGTGGCATGGCGCTTGCGTCGCCGCTTTGGTAGAGCGGCGGTTCAAAGCCGCTTTCTACCGCAGCGTCAAAGGCAGCCAGATCGGCGCTAACGTTAAAGCGCATGGAACGAAGCGGCTTGTCCAGCGGATGGCAGATACGCTGGCGCAGCTGATGCAAGGCCTCGGACTGCTCCATGGCTTGCAGAACCAGCTCGGGCTCCATCATCAGTGCGAAGGGGTTGAGAGTGATACCTTGGGTGTACATGAGGCTTATCCTGAGGAGAGTTGAAGCGGCGAATCGATGGCTTGAACTCTAGATCGTCAGCCTCGAATCCGTAGTCAGGGCAATGGCAAACACGCTGTAGGACTTTTCCCGACAGCAGCGTCATCCCACCGGACGCCCGCGTCATCCCCGGCGCCTTTGTCATATCGGCTACTTGGGGCTTGCCGCACAATGCAGCGATGTTTGATTCAGCCCCGTTTTTTGCCCCCACTCGCCACACCGAAGCCGCGCAAGCACTGGCCCAGGTGGCCCGCATCTACGAAGCCAGCCTGGCCCATTTGCGCCAAGCCATGCAAGGCTTTGTCGCGGGCGAGGCGCTAGACCGCCCGGTGCGCGCCTGCTACCCGTTTGTGCGCGTGCACACCGACACCGTGGCGCGTGCCGACTCGCGCCTGAGCTACGGCTTTGTGGCCGGGCCGGGGCGATACGAGACCACGCTGACCCGGCCCGACCTGTACCGTGACTATTACCGAGCCCAGTTCGAGTTGCTACTAGCCAACCACGAGGTGGCATTGGAAGTGGGCACCAGCAACCAGCCGATCCCGGTGCATTTCTCCTTCGCCGAAGACGAGCACCTGGAAGGCCACTTGAACGACGCGCGGCGCCTGCGCATGCGTGACCTGTTCGACCTGCCCCAACTGGCACTGATGGACGACGGCATTGCCAACGGCACCTGGGAGCCCCGCGCCGGTGAGGCTCAGGCGCTGGCCCTGTTTACCGCACCCCGGGTGGACTATTCGCTGCAACGGCTACGCCACTACACCGGCACCTCGCCCGCGCATTTTCAGAACTATGTGCTCTTTACCAACTATCCGTTCTATATCGACGAATTCGTGCGCCTGGGCCAGCGCCTGATGCAAGACCCGGCCAGCGACTACACGGCCTTGGTGGAGCCCGGCAATGTGCTCACCCCGCGCGCAGGCAGTGCGCCGGGCGCGGCCACGGCGAGCGCCCCGCTGCATCTGCCGCAAATGCCGGCCTACCACCTCACGCGCGCCGACCGCAGCGGCATCACGCTGGTCAACATCGGCGTGGGGCCGTCCAACGCCAAGACCATTACCGACCACATCGCCGTTCTGCGCCCGCATGCCTGGATCATGCTGGGCCACTGCGCGGGCCTGCGCAACACCCAGGCCCTGGGCGACTACGTGCTGGCGCATGGCTATGTGCGCGAAGACCATGTACTTGATGAAGACTTGCCGCTGTGGGTGCCCATACCGCCGCTGGCCGAAATTCAGCAGGCGCTGGAAACGGCGGTGGCCGACGTGACCCAACTACAGGGCTATGCGCTAAAAAGCATCATGCGCACCGGCACCGTGGCCAGCACCGACAACCGCAACTGGGAGCTGCTGCCGCACCGCACGCCCGAGCGCCGCTTTAGCCAAAGCCGCGCCATTGCGCTGGACATGGAGAGTGCCACCATCGCCGCCAACGGCTTTCGCCTGCGCGTGCCCTACGGCACCCTGCTGTGTGTGAGCGACAAGCCGCTGCACGGCGAAATTAAGCTTCCCGGCATGGCGAATCATTTCTACCGCGAGCGCGTGGACCAGCACCTGCGTATTGGTCTGCGCACCATCGAACTGCTGCGCCAAGCCGGCAGCGGCAACCTGCACAGCCGCAAGCTGCGCAGCTTCGCCGAGGTGGCTTTTCAGTAACAGCCCTCGGACTGGACGCTGGCGCAGCGACAATAGGCCTTATGAGCACACCACCCCCCTTGTTTGAAGCCCAAGGCCTGTGCAAACGCTATGGCGACACGCCGGTGGTGGACGATCTGTCGTTCACCATTGCCCCTGGCGAATGCCTGGGCGTGATAGGCCCCAACGGCGCCGGTAAAACCACCACGCTGCGCATGTGCCTGGGGCTGACCGCACCCGACGCCGGGCGCATCCAATACCGTTTGCACGGCACGGCAGACCGGGTGCTGGAGATGCCGCGCGACGCGCTGGCCATCAAGGCGCAACTGGGCGTGGTCAGCCAGTTGGATACGCTAGACCCCGACTTCAACTGCGCCGAAAACCTGCTCGTTTATGGCCGCTATTTCGGCCTGCCCAGCGCCACCGTCCGCGCACGCATACCCGAGCTACTGAGCTTTGCCGCCCTCACCCACAAGGCTGATGCCAAGCCCGGTGCGCTCTCGGGCGGCATGAAGCGGCGCCTCAGCCTGGCGCGCGCCCTGGTTAACAACCCGCAGTTGCTGCTACTAGATGAGCCCACTACCGGCCTAGACCCGCAGGCGCGCCACCTGATGTGGGAGCGCTTGCAACTGCTGCTACAGCAAGGCAAGTCGATTCTGTTGACCACGCATTTCATGGACGAGGCCGAGCGCCTGTGTACGCGCCTGCTGGTGTTAGACCATGGCCGCAAAATTGCCGAGGGCACGCCGCGTGACCTGATCGCCCAACACCTGGAGCCCGATGTGGTGGAGGTTTACGGCACAGGGGCCTTGGCGCTGGCCGACTCCGCCCTCAAGGCCCAGGCGGCGCGGGTAGAGGTGAGCGGCGAAACCGTGTTCTTCTACACCCACGACGCGCAGCCGCTGCTGCAAGCACTCAGCGCTTGGCCCGCTTTGCGCACGCTGCACCGGCCGGCCAACCTGGAAGACCTGTTCCTCAAACTCACCGGACGGCAGATTCGCGAAGATGGCTAATAACTCCACACCCAGCATCTGGCGCGCGCCCGATCTATCGGCCCGCTGGTGGCCCGTATTCATGCGCAACCTGCTGGTCTGGCGCAAGCTGGCCATACCCAGTTTGGTGGGCAATATTGCCGAGCCGCTGATGTGGCTGGTCGCCTTTGGCTACGGCATGGGCGCGCTGGTGGGCCAGGTGAGCATGGGCACGGGCGAGGCGCAAACCCGGGTGCCCTACATCCTGTTTTTAGCCAGCGGCTCCATTTGCATGAGTGCCATGAACGCGGCCTCGTTCGAGGCGCTGTATTCGGCCTTTTCGCGCATGCACGTGCAAAAAACCTGGGACGGCATCATGAACGCACCGGTGACGCTAGACAACGTGGTGCTGGCCGAAATGCTGTGGGCAGCCTTCAAATCGCTGTTTACCGTGACCGCCATTTTGGGCGTGATGCTGGTGCTCAACATCAGCCACAGCCCCAAGCTGCTGCTGGCCTGGCCCGTGTTGCTGGGCGTGGGTATTGCCTTTTCTTGCCTGGCGCTGATTTTTAACGCGCTGGCCAAAGGCTACGACTTCTTCACCTACTACTTCACGCTGTTCCTCACGCCCATGATGTTTTTGAGCGGGATCTTCTTTCCGCGCGAGCAACTGCCCACCGTGATCCGCCAAGTGTCCGACTGGCTGCCGCTGACCAATGCGGTTGAACTGGTGCGCCCGCTCTTCATGGACCAATGGCCCCAAGCCCCGCTGCGCCATAGCCTGGTGCTACTGGCCTACGCCGTGGTGGGCTTTTGGGTGGCGCTGGCGCTCACGCGCAAGCGGTTCCGCAGTTAAGTGCAGCACCTGGGATAGCCCCAGGCGGCGTGGCTGGGAGCGCCCCGCCCGGCTATTGCGCGTTTGGCGCGATGGCGCGGCACATGGTGCCCCCTGCCACCGCTCCGCGTATTTCAACCTAGCGCAAATCACCCTCTTGCAGGCGCTGGCTCCAGCGCAGCGCGCCCGCCGCGTCGCGGATGGACAGGTTCAGGCTGCGCTGACCTCTGGCCCCCGTGACTTCGAGTTCGCAAAAATTATTCTGCGTGACCACGCTCTCAGCCACGATGCGCGTATTGCCTTGCAGATCTTGGGTCGGGTTTTGGTAGGCGTTCGCCGTGCTGGGCGAGCAAGTCAGCTCATACAAGGGGTAGGTGCCGGGCCGCTCCAGTTTGAGCAGGGTCGAAAAATGGCGATCCCCAGACAGCAGCAGCACGCCGGGCAGCTTTTGTTGTTCCAGCCAGGCCAGAAAAGCGTGGGACTCCTGCGGGAACTGGTGCCAGCCCTCGTAGCGATTACCCAGGTTAAGCACCTGGCTGCCGCTGACGATGATTTTCCAGGTGGCGGTGGAGGCCATCAGCGCGTTTTTGAGCCACCGTAGCTGCCCCTGGCCGAGCATCTGGCGGTCGGTATCCACCAGCTTGTCGCTGTCACGGTACCAGCGGTCATCGAGCATGAAAAAGTCCACATCGCTGGCGCTGTAGCGGGTAAACACGCCAGGCAGACCCGGCAGGCCGTAGCTCGGATTAGCCCAGTAGCGCTGAAACAGCTTCAGGCTCTGGTCCTTGTAGGTGTAGGAGGCGTTGCTGTCGTTCGGGCCGTAGTCATGGTCGTCCCAGGTAGCGATGTGGCGGCCGGTTTGCAGCAGGGCTTGCAAGTCGGGCAGCGCGCGCCACTGGTCGTAGCGGCGGGCCATGGCGGACTCGTCGTCAAAATCGACTTCTCGGTAGTAAATGTTGTCACCCATCCACAGGTTTACATCGGGCTTGCGCGCGGCCATGGACTGAAAAATCGCGGTTGATTGCCCATAGGGCTTGCCTGGGCGATCCGCATCCGCGTCGTTGGTGTAGGCACAGGAGCTGGCCAATATGCGAAGCGGCGGCGGGTCTTTGCGGTACGGCCACAACTCTTCGGTGCGAAAACGCAGGGGCGCTGAATGCGCGCGTGTCGCCCCTTTGCGCCAGTGCACCCGGTACTGGTAGTGGGTGCCGGGCTTGAGGCCCCCAATCAACCAGGCTGCCGCACCGTGGGCATCGGCTGCTGGCGTCTGCACCTCGGTTTTTTGCAAGTGGCCGTTAGCCCGATTCTCAGCGTCCAGCGCTTGGTACTCAATCCACAAACGGGCGGGCAAAGCCGCCTGCGCGCTGCCCCCTACAGGCAACTGCGCCCAAATACGCGCCGACTGCATGGTGACGGCACCGACCATGGGGCCTACCAGGGCCAGCCGTTCTGGCTTAGCGGTAGCGGCGCCTGCTTGGGCGCCCAAGCTGACGACCAAGGCCAGCGCAAACCCGGCACGAGCCAGGCAAAGATGCAGTCGGTTGTGGGGTTGAGGGGTCATGGCTCAAAGTTTGAGAATCAGCATTTTTAGATGCTCACCGATGCGCTCGTTGCGGTCGCTGAGGTAGTTGTAGGCCATGAGACCGATCAAGGCAATCGAGATACCCAGGGCCGTGGCATATAAAGCCGTGCCAATACCGGCGCTAACACCCGCCGGATCTGACATACCCGACTTAGAGAGCGCCAAAAAGGTGTCCACAATGCCAAAAATCGTACCCAGCAAGCCCATGAGCGGCGCCGCTGTGACGATGGTGTCGAGCAGCCACAGGCGGCTACTCAACTCGTCGCGGGCATGCAGATAGGCGGCGTCGGCGCGGTTGATTTGCACCTCAGGCGGCAAGGCGCGCTGCTGGTCGGCCAGCAGCTTGCCCACCATCTCTGACACCACGTCGGCGCCGAGCCGGGCTGGCAACTGCGCGCGCTCGTCGTCCACCAGGGCCAGCAGCAACTTAGCGCGGCGCATATTGAGCCCGGAGAAGATGATGCGCTCCACGCTGACGATGACCGCCACCACGGCCGACACCACCATCAGCACAAACGAGGCTTGGTGTAAGAACTCGGTCATGGTGCTCAGAACTCGGTGCTAAACGCCAGCGAGGTGAAGCGCGGCGCCCCCACGTAATAAACGGGATAGCCGCCACCCTGCGAGCTAGATGCGCTCACCGAGGTGGTGATGTTGGAGCCGCTGCCCGAATTGGCGATCAAATAACTCTTGTTGAACAGGTTGCTGATGTTCAGGCGCAGGGTCGGGTTCTTGAAAAAGCTGCCTGAGGCAAAGCGATAACCCGCGTTGAAGTCAAACACCAGGTAAGGATCCAAACTCTCGTCGTTGACCAGCGTGGTGTAGCGCTTGCCGGTGTACTTAGCCGACAGAGCTGCCAGGTAGGGGCCGCTGGCGTACTGGGCCGATGCACCCGCCATGAACTTGGGCGTGTCTGGGAACTGGGCGCCACTGGTGGGCAAGCTGGTAGAGGCTGTCGCCGGGAAGTTGTCCAAAATCAGGCTTTGGGTGATGCTGGTCGAGCCAAAATAACTCCAGCCGTTCTTGGGTTTGGTGCCCGCTTGCAGCTCGACGCCGCGCATGCGGGAATTGCCCACGTTGAAGTCTGTGTAGCCGCCCGTATCCGGGTTGTAAGCTTGAGCAATGCGGTTTTTGAAGTTGACCTGGAACACCGCTAGCGACGCGTTCAGGCTCTCGCCGTTGTAGCGCGCCCCACCCTCTACCGTGGTGGAGGTTTCCATTTGAATCGCGTTATTCGGCTTCAAGGTGTAGCCAGTCAGCACGCCATTGACGTAACTGCCGCCGCTGACCCACCCGCCCAGCACAAAGTTAGACGGTGCACGCATGTTTTGCGTGATGTTGCCGTAGGCCGCCCAAGCTTCGTTGATCTTGTAGCGCAGGCCCAGCGTCGGCAGCGCCTTGGCATAGGTGCGCGAGGTGTTGTAGTCTGCGCCCAAGCCGCCGCCGCTAGAGGCCGTGTTGCTGAAGTCACGCTTGATGCTGGCGTAACGCACACCAGGAATCAGCTCCAGCGCACCCAAGCTAATGGTGTCTTGCAAGAAGGCCGAATAGGCGGTGGAAATGGTGGTGTAGTTGCGGTTTTCGTAGCTTGCGCCATTGTTGTAAGTGATGAGGTTGTTGCGCAGCCAGATGTCACCGATGTTGCCGCTGTTATCTACCGTGGTGGCTGGTGCGCTTTGGTGGTGGTTGGCCCGCTCGGTCCACAAACCAGCCAGAATTTTTTGGTTTTCGAGGTCGTAGTTGGCTTTAAAGGTCACCCCTGGGCGGTGGGTTTCGGTCACGCTGCCCCGATACACGCCGACCACATCGGTGGTTTTGCCGTTTTTATTGATGTCGCTCACACCCCCGCTAAAGCCGCTCGTGCCTTCGCTCAAGGTGGTTTGCTGGGTGCCACCGGTGCCGTAGCCATACCAGTAATAGGGCTCGGCGCTTAAGGTGAGGCGGTCGTTGATGCGGCTTTGCAGACGCGAGGTAAGCAGCGCGTTTTCAAACGGATTGAGCGAATAACCGTAATAGGCCAATTTGCTGCGCGGCGTGGAACCTACGGAATTGGTGCCGAAATAGGCCACCGTGCTCTCACTACCCGAGGCCAAGTGCTGCGGAATGGTGGTGGAAAAATCCAAGCCCGGATTGGCTGCGTATTCGGCCTTGGTTAGCGTGAGAAAGTTATTGTTAACGGCACGGTTATAAAGCAAATTGGCATTGAATTGGGTATCTGCCGTCAGTTTCCAATTCAAGCCAGCGTCCACATGGTCGCGGTCTGCACCGCCACTGCCTTTGAATTTATCGACACTGGACTTGGAATAAGACAGATAGGCTTTGAAAGGATGTTCCTTACCGCGTAAACCGGTATCCACACGCACGAAGGTCTTGCTGAAATTCAGTTGCCCGACTGATTGACCGAATTTACCACCGAATTCATCCTTGGGGTCGCAACTCACCAAACCGACATTACCACCGGAGGCACCTACATGGGGAGCATCGATATCCGTAGAGCCGGGGGTGATAAAGATTTCGCATAGGTTTTCACTGTCGGTATATTCTTGTGGATACACCGCGAAGTTACCCGAATCATTAACCGGTGCGCCGTTGATGGTAAAGCCCATTTGGTCGCTATTGAAACCACGTACACGCAAATTGCCACCAAACAAACCAGTGGCGTCATAGCTGGATGCATTCACTCCAGGCATTAAGTTCAACAATTGGAACGGATTGGCTGTGGCGCGTTCCTTTTCAATCGCCGCCCGCGTCACCGTGCTTTTGCTCTTTACGCTGTCTTCGTCAATCAATAAGCCATTGCCCAAGGCATCGCCAGAGCCGGTGATTTTGACCGTGCCCACGTCGGTCGTGACGGTCTGCGCGTGTAAGGGTTGAAACAAGCCCAGCGCCAGCAAGGCGAGGGGAAGACGGGCTAGCGGGGGCATCAAGCGTGTGCGGTTTTTCATGGTGATCTCCAAGTCGTGGGTTAAATAATCGGGAACACAGGCAATCAATTGCCTTCGATTTCGTACTTCAATCCGGCTGAGAACCGGTGCGAGGCTTCGCCAGCAAACGAAGCCTCAGGAAACGGGGGGTAGGTGGCGGCGCGCAGGGTGCGCAAGGCTTCGCCATCCAGCAAATTGGAGCCCGACGACTGGGCAATGCCCGAATCCAGCAAGCGCCCGTCACGCGCGATCAACAGCCACACCCGCACCACGCCTTGGGGGTGCGTCTGGCGCGCCTCGCGGCTGGTCGGGTAGCGTTTGATGCGCTCCAACTGGGCCAGCAACTGGGCTTCGTACACGCCGTTGGGCGCGGGAGTGACTGGCGGCTGCACCACCGGTGGCGGTGCTGCAGAGACCACTGGAGTCGGCGGCGCTGCGGATGTTTTTTGCACCACCGCCGGGGGGGTCTCGGGCGCCGAAGCGGGCAGCGGATTGGCGGCGGCAGCGGGCGGCGGCGCGGTGGGTTCTAGCGGCACGGTCTGCGGCAGCTTGTCGCTGGTCTGTACGACCGGCTGCGGCTGCGGCTGCGGTGGCTGTGGTGGGGGTGGCACCACGGGCTGTTCAAACTCCACAACGGCATTCATTTCAGTCGGCGGCTTGGTATCGGCGTGCACCACCAGCGGCGCCCTGACGTGCAGAGCCCAATAAACCATGAGCACGGCTACGGCATAAGAAATTGGATCGCGCCAGCGGTATGCCCATTGCCAAGCTTGAATCATGCTTCACTTGCGTTTGGCGGAAATGGTGAGCGCTTCGATACCATTGGATTTCAAAATATCCATGACATCGATCAGCCGCTGTAGGGCGGCACCCTCGTCCCCATTGATGATGACGGCGATACCATTTACAGACTCTTTTTTTCTGCGTAACAATTCAATCGCCATGGCGCCAGAATCGCCATAGTCTTTGTCATCGATCAAGAAGTTTCCCTGAATCGGCACACTGATCAGAACCCGCACTGGCGGGTGATTTTCAGCCACCTGACTAGAAACCGGCAGCTTCAGTTTTAAACCCAAAGCGGGGATGACATTGATACTAAGTAGAACAAAAAAAACCAATAAAAACATCATCACATCGATCATCGGAATGATTTCGATGCGTGATTTTTTTCGGGGTGTTGTGGGGAAACGCCGCATGCCTGGAGTATTCATGCGGAATATGACAAACCCATGAACCGGGCCTTGTCGCGGCACGATCATTAGGCCATGGACGCCAAGACCCCGCCTCCATCCGGTCAGAAGTTGCGCAGCGCAAGCAGCAGCGCTTCATGAGCGCTACGCGCACTTACGCAGCGTTTTTTTGAGGGCTTCTAAGTCGGATAGCCGTTGCATGGCTGAGTTCGCTTTAAACGTGTAAAATGTCTCCTGGTGCACTTTTCCCCAGGAAAATCAACATGGAACAAGCCCAGTATCAGCAATTGCTCGCCAACCTGGAAGGACTGACGCAGGATCA
>Ga0136644_10000261_pt1 | contig 41345 bp, 28 predicted proteins | sample C_130820_EF_Meta_FD_94780 | JGI IMG/M metagenome (GOLD analysis project Ga0136644, IMG submission 94780) | Freshwater microbial communities from Lake Croche, Canada to study carbon cycling - C_130820_EF_MetaG (v2) (version 2) | ecosystem: Environmental > Aquatic > Freshwater > Lake | place...
GGAAACTTTATCCTCATCTAATTTCTCAGCAAATCCATTTTGATACAACACTTTGGTATCATGTAATAACTTGTTTAACCTATCAAGGTTGGCGTCATAAATACCAATCTGTGTTTTGCTAGCCACCAATTGGTAGTAAATCTTATAGATATTACTCTTAATGGCTTCTTCTGTTACTTCTACATTTTTGTTTTGAAATTCTATACTTGTAGCTCGGGCTTTCAAGCCAATAAATACCTGACCGTCAAAAAGCAGTTGTTGTAAGTTCACACCTGCATTGGCATTAAACTTGGTTCCAAACTGAACTGGTATATAAGTTCCAGCAGGTTGTCCAAAAATTTCACCAGGTAATAATGAAGTAGGGATGGTTAAATAATCATTGCCACTAATATTTCCTGTTACAGTGGGAAGCGCTGCAGCAGTAATGTCACGGTTAGTTTGGTTTTGTACCTGTACATTCAACAGTGCGTTCCTTACCTGCACATTGTTTTTGTGTGCATAGTCCACACACTCCTTAATAGAGAATGCGTGTGAGCTACTGTTCTGAGCAAAGGTTTGGATACTTGCTATCAGCAGCAAGCAAAACCAAAGCATGCTTTTAATTGGTTTGTTCATGTGTAATTGGATTTTGTCTTTGTATTTTATAGTATTGAATTTTTTGAATTCCCTCAAGAGAAGCAATACCGTAAAGGAAATTCTCCACTACTTCTTGACTTACCTTAGAGATACTGTATTTTGATGTTGGAAATACCTCTCCATTCATGACCACAAAAATGGATTCAATATGAAATTTGGCTAAAATGTCTACTTGTATTTCAGATCTATATAAACCCTCTTTAATACCGCTTTCCAAATTATCTTTGATCACACTGTAGAAAAACTCCTGTTTGTGTTGGTTGAGTTTCTGAAAAGACTTTGGATGGTATTTCTGAATGTCATGTACAATAGAGGTATTTAGTTGTTTGAGCATGTCTTGCATGTCATCTATGGCCATGAAAATTTCGTGAATGGCATTTTCCTTATTCAATTTGTGCATTTCACACTGATGATAATTGCGTTGAAGTTCAATTTCCAATACTCCGTCAACCAAGGCGTCTTTGTCGGCAAAATATTGGTAAATGGTTTTCTTACTCATCCCCAGATGGTAGGCAATATCATCCATACTCACACTTCTGATGCCGTATCGCATAAAAAGTTCATGTGTTTTGTTGATAATTCGCTGTTCTGTTTCCATAATCTAAAAATAGTCATGCAAAACTATGGAAACTTTTTTGGTAGCCAAAGTTTCCATATAAAAAAATTGTAAATTTTTGTTAACCGGTTAAAAAAAGGGATAAACCATCAAAATCTCCTTTCTTTGTTCTCAGAAATCAAAATCCTACCCATGCCGCAACTACCACGGCCCAGTATTAGTGCATACCTTAAAAAGCTGCTACAATTCTTTTTACAAGGATTGATTGTTTTGGCACCAATTGGTATTACTATTTGGGTGGTTTTGGGGTTATTTAATTATGTTGATGGCTTTTTGCCCAATATTGTAAATAATCTAGCGCCTCAATTATTAGAAAAGGACGCAGCAGGAAATTTAACCCGTTTACCTGGGCTAGGATTCTTGGTAGTGGTTTCTTTGGTTTTATTTGTTGGTTGGTTATCAAGTCTTTTTGTAGTTGGGCGCTTGGTTGCCGTTTTTGACACAGTTTTAGAAAGAACGCCTGGAATTAAGTTTATTTATTCCTCCGTAAAAGACTTTTTAGAAGCTTTTGCAGGAAATAAGAAAAAATTTGACCACCCAGTTTTGGTGAATATTGATGGACCGGACGTTTGGAGGATAGGATTTGTTACCCAGCATTCAAGCAAGGATATGGGTTTATACCAACACGTAACGGTTTATGTACCTCATTCCTATGCTATTTCTGGAATTACCTATTTGGTGCCCAAAGAGAAAATTAAAGAACTCCCCCCTCATATTCACCCAGCCGAAGCCATGAAATATGTGGTTTCAGGAGGTGTGAGTGTTACACATGAACCAGGATCCTAAACAAATCCTAATCATAAAACCAACTTAAGTTTTCCTTTAAAATCGGTTAACTTGCGGTTTCAAGCAATAGAAATGAGCGTTCATAACTTCAATTCTGGGCCATCTATTTTGCCCCTACCGGTATTGGAACAATCCGCAAAGGCCATCCATGATTTTAATGGAACTGGCTTGTCCATTCTAGAAATAGGACATCGCACCAGCCATTTTCAAATGGTCTTGGATTCGGCTATTAGTTCGGTAAAAAGACTCATGCATTTAGATGATCAGTTTGAAGTGCTTTTTTTACATGGAGGTGCTACTACGCAATTTATGCAGGTTCCCATGAACCTACTAGACCAGGATCAAACGGCGGCCTATTGTGATAATGGTATTTGGGGCAACAAAGCTTATAAAGAAGCCGCAATGTTTGGCAACCCTGTTTTGGCATCTAGCTCCGCCGATAAGTCACATACCTATATACCCAAGCATTTGAACATTCCAGCAAATGCCAAATACTTGCATATCACTACTAATAATACCGTTGAAGGAACGCAATGGCATGAATATCCCAATGTTGAAATTCCTTTAATTGGAGACATGAGTAGTGATATTTTTAGCCGGGAAGCTGACTTTAAAAAATTCTCTTTGATTTATGCGGGTGCTCAAAAAAATATGGGCGCAGCAGGTGTAAATATGTTGGTAGTTAAAAAAGATATTTTAGGTAAGATTCAACGAAAAATTCCTACCATCATGAACTATCAAAAACATATTGAAGCTGGGTCACTCATGAATACTCCACCAGTTTTTGCGGTCTATGTGAGCATGCTAACTTTGCAGTGGATAGAACAAGAAGGTGGATTAGCTGAAATGGGCAGGAGAAGCCAAGAGAGAGCAGACTTATTATATAATACCATTGATAGTCTTCCCATCTTCCAAGCCAAAGTTGCCACGGAAGATAGAAGTCAAATGAATGCGGTTTTCTTTATTGAAGACGAATCACTCCAAAACCTATTCTTGGATCAGTGTAAAGAGGCGGAATTTGTAGGTGTGAAAGGGTATCGTACGGTTGGAGGTATCAGGGTTAGCATGTATAATGCGCTTCCACTAAGCAGTGTAAAAGCTATGGCAGACCTGATGCAGGATTTTGCAAAAAAACACGGATAATATACTAACTAAAAATAGAAGATGGCAAACATCAAACCGTTTAAAGCATTAAGACCACAAGCACAACTAGCCAAACAAGTGGCAAGCCGTCCTTATGACGTGTTAAGTAGTGCAGAAGCAAAAATTGAAGTTCAAGGTAATCCTTTTTCATTTTTGCATATCACCAAAAGTGAGATTGATCTACCAGAATCTATAGATGTTCATGCCCAAGAAGTGTATCAACAAGCCAAAGAAAGTTTAGTGGCATCCATTCAGCGTGACACTTTATTTAGAGAATCAAAAGAGTGTTATTATATCTACCAATTAATCATGAATGGAAGAAGTCAAACTGGATTGGTTTGTGTAAGTAGTGTTGATGATTATGAAAATGACATTATTAAAAAACACGAATTTACTAGACCTGAAAAAGAACTGGATAGGATTAACCATATTAAAACTTCTGGAGCCCAAACAGGTAATGTTTTCTTAGCTTATAGAAACAATTTAGAGATTGATCAGATTATTGAAAAATGGAAAACCACCAAATCACCTGGTTATGATTTTACCGGAGAAGACGGAATTCAACATACCATTTGGATCATCAGTGATGGTAGTACCTGCGAAAAAATCACCAGCATTTTTGCTGAGCAAGTTCCCTGCACCTATATAGCAGACGGACACCATCGCGCAGCATCTGCTTCAAAAGTACGTGCAGCCCTGGGATTTGCTGCTACAGAGGGTTCTAATCATTTTCTGACTACCTTGTTTCCTTCTAACCAGCTGTTCATCATGGATTATAATCGTGTGGTAAAAGACTTGAATGGTCTTAAACCTGATGAATTCTTGGCAGCATTGGAAGCAAAGTTTACAGTAACTATTGAAGGTAATCAGGCATTCAGACCTGCTAACCTTCACGAGATAGGTTTGTACCTAAACAAACAATGGTACAAATTGGTGGCAAAACAAGGCACATTTACAGAAGACCCCATTGGCGTTTTGGATGTTACCATTTTGCAAGACAATGTACTTTCAGCTTTGCTAAATATCAATGACCCACGTACCGATACAAGGGTTGATTTTGTGGGAGGAATTCGTGGTTTAAGCGAATTAGAAAAAAGGGTTGACAGCGGAGAAATGGCAGCAGCATTTAGTATCTATCCTGTTACCATGGACCAATTGTTTAATATTGCAGATAGCGGAAAAGTAATGCCCCCTAAGAGTACTTGGTTTGAACCAAAACTTCGTGATGGTTTGTTAACGCATTTGATATACGAATAAGCCCTTTAAACATGCAAAAACTGGTACTGATTTGCGGATTTCTATTTTCATGTTGCCATGTATTTGCCCAGCAGGATGTAAAACAGTTGTATGAATCTGCTAAGATCTTGATGCGTCAGGGCGAGTACGAAACTGCCACCACAATCTTACTCAAAGCAGTAAAGCAAGACGGCACTAATCTAGAGATGCAAAAAGATCTGGCCTATCTTTATTTGTTACAAAATAATTCAGTGCTTTCTGTACAAACTGCAAGGCCCCTAATTGATAGGGCTGACGCCGATGGGCAATGTTTTCAGTTATTAGGAATGGCGTACAAAGCAGCAAACAATTATACGGAATGTGTCACGTTGTATAAATATGGCATTTTAAAATTTCCCCTTTCTGGTGTTTTGTATAACGAATACGGTGAAATATTGGCCTTGCAAAAGTTGCTAGATCAGGCCATTTTACAGTGGGAGAAAGGTATTGAACAAGATCCTAATTATAGTAGTAACTATTATAATGCCAGTATGTATTATGCTATTGATCGTAAATGGTTAAGAGTAGCTTTTTACGGTGAATACTTTATCAACCTAGAAAGTTATACTGCTAGAACTGAAACAATCAAAGGAAAATTGCTCAATGCCTATCAGGCGCTGTTACAACCTGGAGCTTTACAACTATTTGGCAATGGCAATGCTTTTGAAAAGGCATTGGCAACAGAGATTTGCCAGAATAATACAGCATCCAAAGTGGTTGATCTAACAATGGAAAATTTACTAACAGCCAGACAGGCTTTTCTTTCAAATTGGAATAAAGAAAAAACCATTCAGTTCCCCCTTAGATTAAACGATCATTTGCTGCAGTTGCAAAAAGAAGGCATCTGGGAAGCCTATCACCAATGGGTCTTTGGGGCAGCATTCAATCTTGCTGCCTATCAGCAATGGCAAACTGTTCATGCAAAAGAGGCCAAAGACTATCAACAATTTCAACAAAGTAGGGTATTTAAAGTGCCTATGCAGCAGTATTACACTGGAAAATAATAGTTAAAAAAACGCATAAAAGCCAATGGATCTTCCTTGGCTTTTTTATTTGTCCGCTTTTACCTAAATTGAAAGTTCTAACCATTTGTTTCCTCCATAATCATTGCCATATGAACAGTAAAAGATTATTTGATTGCCTTGAACACCAATTGCAACATTTTCCCAAACAGGATATGTTGGCTGCAAAGGAAAATGGAATATGGGTTAAATACAGTACTGCTGAAGTAGCAGATATTGCAAATAAATTCAGTGCAGGTTTATTAGAACTTGGGATCAGTGGAAATGATTTTACCCCAGAGGGTTCAGACAAAATTGCCATCATTAGTAACAACCGTCCAGAATGGGTTTTCACTGATTTAGCTACCCAACAAACAGGTGCCATATTAGTTCCTGTTTATCCAACTACCAATCCATTAGAATTAGAATTTATTCTCAATGATGCCGCGGTGAAGTATGTATTTGTGAGTAGTCTGGATCTCTATGAAAAAGCAAAAGACGTTTGCGCAAGAGTGCCTTCAGTAATAAAGATTTTCAGCTTTGACAGACAAGAAGGAGTTGCACATTGGACAGAAGTAATGGCCATGGCTAGTCCAGAAGGGTTAGAAAAAGTAACAGCCGCTAAAGCGATGGTACCTACGGAGCATTTGGCCACCATCATTTACACTTCAGGCACTACTGGAACACCAAAGGGCGTCATGTTGCGCCATAGCAATATTTACACTAATGTCTATTATTCAAAAGTAAGCTTCCCCTTTAATGACGCGCCTGATACCAAGGTATTGAGCTTTCTGCCATTGAATCATATTTTTGAAAAGATGTGTACCTATATCTATTTATTTAGTGGGATCAGCATCTATTATGCAGAGAGTTTAGAAACCATTGGCGATAATTTAAAAGAAGTAAAGCCAGATGGATTTACCACTGTTCCACGCTTATTAGAAAAAGTTTTTGAGAAAATCATGACTACGGGATCTCAACTCACGGGCACCAAGAAAAAACTCTTTTATTGGGCGGTTGGCTTAGCAGAAAAATATGATAACCAAAAAAGTGGCGGTTGGTGGTATGATACCCAACTTGCCATTGCCAATAATTTGATTTTTTCAAAATGGAGGGAAGCCCTAGGTGGCAATATCAATTTTATAGTTACGGGAGGGGCCGCCTGTCAAGTAAAACTACTGCGTATTTTCAACGCAGCGGGCATTCCAGTTTATGAAGGATACGGACCAACAGAAAACAGTCCCGTGATTAGCGTGAATAGAAAAGCCGTAGGTGGAACCAAATTTGGTACGGTGGGTCCTGTGATTGAAGGTATTCAAGTAAAGTTGGCAGAAGACGGTGAAATTTTGGTAAGTGGTAGTTGTGTCATGGCCGGGTATTATAAACGTCAAGACCTTACGGATGAAACAGTAATTAATGGCTGGTTGCATACGGGCGATATTGGCGTTATGGATGAGGGCAAGTACCTAAAAATTACAGACCGTAAAAAGGAATTATTTAAAACTAGTGGTGGTAAATATGTAGCTCCTCAGCCCATTGAAAACAAACTCAAGGAAAGTCCCTTTGTTGAACAAGTAATGGTAGTAGGCGCGGAAAGAAAATTTGTAGGAGCTTTAATTGTACCATCTTTTCCAACGCTCAAAGAATGGATGCGCGAAAAAAACATTCCTTTTACTACCCCAGAAGACGCATTACACCATCCTAAAGTATTGGAATTGTTTAGAGAGCTTGTGGAGAGTTTCAACAATTTCTTTAACCACGTTGAACAGATTAAAAAGTTTGAATTGATTCCAAGGGAGTGGAGTATTGAAACAGGAGAAATGACGCCCAAAATGAGCTTGAAACGAAAAGTAGTAATGGAAAAATTCAAAGAAAGCGTAGAAAGAATTTATACTTAATCAAATAATTTGATGAATTAAAAGCTCGGGAAACCGGGCTTTTTTATTGCCTAATACCCATTTAAAACTTGCTATTCATTGCGTATATTTGAAAAAAGCCTGTTTATGCAATCTGTTTTTCAAAAAATTTCGCTTGTAGTTATTTGTTGCAATTTGTTTCTTGTTGCATTGGCACAGCCAAAGCCCCTGGCTCCTACCCAAGTTGAAGCCATTAAAAAAGAGGTTCTAACCAGTGTTACTGGAAAAGAAAAAGCCGTTCAAGAAATGGTAGACATGGTGTTTAGTTTTGGGGAACTGGGATTTCAGGAAGTAGAAACTTCAAAATATCTTATTAGCATTCTAGAAAAAAATGGGTTTAGCATTGAAAGGGGAATTGCCGGTATTCCAACTGCTTGGATGGCTAGGTGGGGAACTGGAAGCCCAGTAATAGCACTTGGGTCTGATGTGGATTGTATTCCAAAAGCCTCTCAAAAACCTGGTGTAGCTTATAAAGATCCTATTGTAGAAGGGGCACCTGGTCATGGTGAGGGTCATAATTCTGGACAGGCCGTGATTATTTTTGCAGCTATTGCGGCAAAAGAAGCCATGATTAAAAACAAGATTCCTGGAACCTTGGTTATCTGGCCAGGAATTGCTGAAGAATTGGTGGGAAGCAAAGCATGGTATATCCGTGATGGATATTTTAAAAATGTGGACGCTTGTATCTTCACCCACGTGAGTGGTGATTTTGGTTGTGACTATGGAGACAATGGGAACAATGGATTAGTATCTGTGAAATTTTCTTTTGAAGGTGATGCCGCACACGCAGCAGGGGCTCCTTGGAGGGGTAAAAGCGCATTGGATGCTGTTGAGCTCATGGATATTGGTTGGAACTTTAAAAGAGAACATTTAAAACCTACCCAACGTTCTCATTATGTGATTACCGATGGTGGAGACCAGCCAAATGTGGTTCCTTCAAAAGCAAGTGTTTGGTACTATTTTAGAGAAAGAACCTATGACGATATTCAAAGCATGTATGATGCAGGTATTCGTATTGCCAAAGGTGCAGCCATGATGACCGAGACCAATATGAAATACCAAATTTTGGGAACAGCTTGGCCAGGACATTTTAATAAGGCACTGGCGCAGACATTGCACGCTAATATCATGAAAGTGGGTTTACCTGTTTGGACAGAAGCCGATCAACAAATGGCCAAAGCAGTTCAAAAATTAGTAGAAGCTCCCAAGAAAGATAATGCGGGTAGGGAAATAAATGGTTTGAGAAGTAATATTGATACCTTAAAAGGCTCTGTTCTTTTTTCCATGGGTGGAGGATCTGATGATATTGCTGATATTTCTTGGAACCTTCCTACTATTGTTTTGAGGTATCCTGCCAATATTCCAGGAACCAAGGGACACCATTGGGCAGACGCCATTGCAATGGCAACACCAATTGCACATAAGGGTTCATTAGCTGGCGCCAAAGCCACGGCATTAACTTTAATTGACCTCTTTACCAATCCAAAAGTATTGGCAGACGCCAAAGATTATTTTACCAATGTGCAAACAAAAGATACCAAGTACAAACCCTTTATTTCTGCCACAGATCCACCAGCTATTTATCTAAATAAAGAAATTATGGGTCAATATCGGGAGCAAATGAAACCCTTTTATTATGATCCTTCTAAATACGGAACCTATCTAGAACAACTCGGTATCAAATATCCAACCGTTGAGAAAAAATAAAAATTAAAAATGCCTCTGAATTTTCAGAGGCATTTTTAATTATAGACCGTTAAAGCAGGTAAAGCCCCTACGTTTTTCACTTCTCACTTCTTCTTCATTCTTCACTTCTCACTTCTCACTTCTCACTCCTCACTTTCTTCCTCCTCTCTTCACTCTTATCTTTTATCTCTTCACTTCTTCTTCATTCTTCACTTCTCACTTCTCACTCCTCACTTTCTTCCTCCTCTCTACACTCTTATCTTTTATCTCTTCACTTCTTATTCCATCCCCGGTTGTTTTAATTCCCAACCAGTTTTCTTTTTCTCAGCATCCACAATAGCTTTTACATCGGCCAATAATTTCTTAGCGTCATAAACAATGCCGTCTTTGATAGTATATTGGACCCCACCAGTTCTGATGATTTTGTTATCAGGGGTTAATTCAATGGCACCAGTTCCATAGAGCACTTGAAGGTTCTTAAGTGGATTGGCGTTGACAATGGCAAGATCGGCCAGCTTACCCACTTCTACGGTACCCAAATCTTTTTCTACACCTAGTGCTTGCGCAGCATATAAAGTAGCTGATCTAATTACTTCCAATGGATGGAAACCTGCTTCACGCAAGAGTTCCAACTCGCGAATATAACCAAACCCATAAGTCTGATAAATGAATCCGTTATCAGAACCTGCTGTTACTCTACCACCTCTATTTTTGTATTCGTTGATAAAAGTCATCCACAAACGATAATTGTTTTTCCATTCCACTTCTTGCTCTGTTCCCCAGTTTACCCAATAGGATCCATGGGATTGCAAGGAGGGTTCAAAGAATTTCCAAAGAGAAGGAAGGGTATATTTTTCATGCCATTCAGCCCTTCTTGCACGATGTAAATCGCGATTAGCATCATAAATATTAAAAGTAGGATCCAATGTAAAATCAAGTGCCAATAACTCATCCATCACTTTGTTCCAGTGTGGTGTAAATGGCGCTGCCGCTTGTTTCCAGAGCTTACCGGCTTCTTCAAAACGATTCTGTTCACTATTGTAATTATAGTCTAGTGGAAACTGTTGTACGGTTTTATCTGTAAACAAAGCTTCCGGCAAACCATACCAGTGTTCCATACTAGTCATACCGGCTTTGGCAGAACTTACTACATTCCATCTAGCAACATCGGTTTGAGCATGGTGCGCGCAAGAGCGTAGTCCTAGCTTTTTATTTTCCCTAATGGCAGCGTCCATTACTTCTGGAGAAGCCCCAAAGAATTTGATTCCATCGGCACCATTTTTGGCATTCTGTTGTACCCAAGCCCTTGCTTGTTCTGCATTAGCAATAGGGGTTGGACTACCCATTCCAAACGCAGTATAGGCAAAAATGCGCGGAGCGGTAATGGTATTGGCTGCAGACTTTCTTTTTTGATCTAATACCCAATCTAGGCCGTTACCCGCTGATGGGTCTCTAATGGTGGTGATGCCATGAGCCATCCACAATTTAAATACATATTCTGCAGGGGTGCCTTGTTCGGTACCGCCAATATGTCCGTGCATGTCTATTAAACCAGGCATAGCATACATGCCTTCACAGTTCAATTCCTTACCACCCTCTTTTAAAACGGGTCTGCGTGCAGGATTGATTTTTCCTGCTGGATTTCCTAAGGATGCAATTTGAACAATTCTATTTTTTTCAATCACAATGTCAACTGGTCCGTAGGCTGGTGCACCAGTTCCATTAATCAGGGTAACACCACGAATAATGAGTTGGGAATATTGGCCATCACCTTCTTTTCTTTCAGGTGCTTTTTGAATCTGTGCCAAAACAGCAATGGAAAATGAACATAGGATGCCCAATAGCATCCCGCAAAGGAGTTTGATTCGCATAACAGTAGTTTGTAAGCTTGAATATCGGAATTATTCTACAACTGGCGCTGTTCTACAAAGGCTTTTCTTACGGGCTTCTAAGAACTTATTTCTAATTATGGTTTGAACAGGTGTGCTAGAAATCTTACTTTCTAACCAAGATATAATGTCTAGGTACATAAAGGCCCTTGTTTCTAGTGGGTCGTTTTCCAGCTCTTTTAGCTTGACCAACAATTTCTCAAAGGCAGGTTTGAATTCTTGATTTTCTAAACGAAAGCTCTTTTTTACAAAATCAAAAACAGCCAGTTCTACGGTACTCAAATTCTCCATTTTGTACATAAAACGGTATACGTTTTTGAGTAGGTATTCCAAGATGTTAAAATTACCCAGTTCATAGTGGGCTATCAAGTGAAGCAATCTAGCATAGCACTGTAGATCTGTTCTAAGGTCTACTTTCCAGTTGATAATCTTGTTTAAATAATCAATGCTCCTGTCATGATCACCACTACCAAAATAGAGTGATGCAATCTTATAATAAAAGACTAGGATTCTGTGACGGTCTAGGTATAGTTCATATTCCTTGAGCTTAGATTCTATATAGGGTACATGGGCCAGACCATCTGAAAAAGTTCCTTCCAGAAAATGCCTATGCAGTTTTGAAATTTGTAAATACACAAAAACCTGAATCAGGTTATTTTGATTTTCTAATACAATAGGGCTTTGAGAGAAAGCCTCAAATTGAATAATGGTTTCCTCAAATTTCTGGTAATTCTTCAGATCAAAATGAGCCCCCATCAGGTTGTGCATTCCCTTAATATAATGAGCGGTTTCTACTTCAATCATCCTGGGCTCGGCATGAAACAGGTCTACCCATTTTTGGCAGTTTCTGTAATAGCCAATTAGATCTTTGGTTATAAATGCATACCAACAATAACATTGGTTTCTGTAAAGACGCTCATAAAAACCCTTGGCGTCTTTAGAAGCTTCAATCACAGAGTTATTAAAAAATTGATTTAGCTCTTCTGTGTCTTTTGTATTTCTTGCTAACCCATTTTTGATATACCAGCTATATAATTGCAAAGAAAGATTGGACAAAGCCCCAATCATGGTTAGACGCTGGTTGGTTTCATCCACATCGTTGGCAAGCTTATCTGCTCGGTCTTGCATGCTTCGGGTAATGTGAAGACTCTCAATATTTTTTTCAAGAAACAAGGCTTGTAACAAGTAAGTAACCTGATTATTGGTTTTGGCTAATTCTTTGATCTTCTCCAAAATCCGCAAACTCTGGTAATAAAGCCCTTTGTTATATAAGATTCTAGCAAAATCTAACTGTTCGTGCAATTGAAGGTCAATATTGTCTTCTTGTTTTAACAACCTCAAACTGGCCAAGATTTCTTTGTAGAGATGGGCCTTTAAATTGGATAACTGCTGTTTTTGAATACCAGGGGTCTTTTTGAGCAAGACCTCTTCATCGTATTCCTCCATTTTGTCTAAGGCATCAAACAATTGGGTGATTTTCAGGTCAGAAGCTCCGGTGTTTCGGGTTACAAATAGCTTGAAATTCCGCTTTTCCGACCTTTCTAAGGACTGAACCAGTAAAAATAAGGAGTCGGTTGATCGGTTAGGCATCGTATTTTTTTATTCCTAAAATCCAGTAACAGTAGGCCTTTCAGCAAATATAAGACTATTTGAGCAGTGTAATACTAGCGCTAATTTGATCCAAATTAGCCAAGCATAGCACTTATTTTTAAATATTGGCAGGTTTCCATTTTGTGATTAAAGGCAATCGATGACAAAGATAGAAGCCTGCCATTTTAACAAAAATCAGTGTTCATGAGTGATAAAGTCTTCATATTCGATACTACCCTACGCGATGGGGAACAAGTACCTGGTTGTAAGCTAAATACCAAAGAAAAATTGGATTTGGCCTTGCAATTAGAAGCCTTGGGCGTTGATATCATTGAAGCTGGGTTTCCCATTTCTAGCCCGGGCGATTTTGAATCAGTTACCCAAATTTCCAAAGCCATTACCAATGCCACCGTTTGCGGTTTAAGCAGGGCGGTGCAAAAAGACATTGAAGTGGCGGCTCAGGCATTGAAATTTGCCAAAAGACCTAGGATTCATACTGGGATTGGTACTTCAGATTTTCACATCAAAAGTAAATTCAATTCAAACAGAGAGGATATACTAGCTAGGGCCATTCAGTGTGTAAAATGGGCCAGAAATTTTACAGATGACGTGGAATTTTATGCTGAAGACGCAGGAAGAACAGACAATGATTACCTAGCTCGTGTGGTAGAAGCCGTCATTAAAGCAGGCGCAACCGTAGTAAATATTCCAGATACAACTGGTTATTGCTTACCATACCAATACGGTGAAAAAGTTGCTTATTTGGTTAACAATGTAGCCAATATAGACAAAGCAATCATTTCTTGTCATTGCCACAATGACTTAGGGTTGGCCACGGCCAACAGCATTGCAGGTGTGATTAGTGGTGCCAGACAGATTGAGTGTACCATCAATGGACTGGGTGAACGCGCAGGTAATACTTCTTTGGAAGAAGTTGTCATGATTATAGAGCAGCACAAACATTTGAATTTTCATACTGGTATAAATCACAAGCAACTCTATCCAATGAGTAGAGAGGTTTCTGATGTGATGCGGATGCCGGTTCAACCAAATAAAGCCATTGTTGGTTCTAATGCTTTTTCTCATTCGTCTGGAATTCACCAAGATGGATTTTTGAAAGACGCAACCACTTATGAGATTATCAACCCTGAACAAGTTGGTGCAGGATTGAGTAAGATTGTGCTTACTGCTAGAAGTGGCAGAAGCGCATTGGCACATCGTCTGCAGAAAATTGGTTATGCGTTCAATAGAAACGATATTGATTTTTTATACGAAAAATTCCTGCAAGTTGCTGATAAGAAAAAGGAAGTGGAAGAGGAAGACTTGCACCAGCTGGCAAGGGCTTATATGCCTGAGCTGGTCACTAATTAGGGTTTTCTCATAAGTATAGTTTTAGTTTTACGCGTGGGGCTTTTGCCCCGCGCTTTTTAAAAAAACAGAGTTCTTTTTTTCCGGATGATGCACTATATTCGTTTTAGCAACAACCCATGTTTAAACGCAACAACAATAGTGTCAATATCATTAGCACCATTATTTTAGTGGTGGTAGTCATTATTATTCCAGCACTAAACGGAGGTTGCGCAAATTGATAGTTTAATAAACCAACTATAAAAAGCCCCGCCTCCAAAAAGGCGGGGCTTTTGTTTTAATCATCTAAAAAAAGAACAAGCAGATTATGGCAAATTATTTTAACCAAGACACTATTATCTACTTAGATGGAGCTTTTGTAAAAGCAGCCGATACCAAGATGAACCTGTATAGTCAGTCATTGCACTATGGCTTTGCGGTATTTGAAGGTATCCGTTCCTATAGAACCGAATCTGGGGAGACCAAGATTTTCAAAGCAAAGGAACACTATGACCGTTTAAGGGTTTCGGCAGAAACCCTTTCTCTTCCTTATGATTACGATAACAATGAACTCATTGCTGCAACTTACAAAGTTTTAGCAGATAATAACTTGCAGGACGCCTATATCCGTCCACTAGTTTTTGTGGGAGAAAACATGAGCTTCAATAAAAACACCACTGCACACCTAACCATTCAGGCCTGGGAAATGGGTGCTTTCTTGGGTGATAAGTTGCTACGAATCATGACTTCTTCTTTTGAAAGACCCAATCCCAAAGGGTTTAAAATTCATGCAAAAGCGTCTGGTCATTATGTGAATTCCATTATGGCATCACAGGAAGCAAAGTCAATGGGTTATGATGAAGCCTTGCTCACAGACATGAACGGTTTTGTAGCAGAAGGTCCTGGTGCCAATATGTTTTATGAAAAAGACGGAAAGCTTTTCACACCTTCTTTGGGTAATATATTGCCTGGTATTACAAGGGCTACTGTGTTAGAAATTTGTCAAGGTTTATCAATACCAGTTGAAGAAAAATTCTTTACCGTACATGATGTCTATGCTGCAGATGCTGCATTTTTCTGTGGCACTGCTGCAGAAGTGATTGGGTGGGAAAGTTTGGACGGAAAACCATTTGCCAAAAATTGGAATGATACTTTAAGCTGTAAAGTACAACAGGCTTATTCCTCACTAATTGTTGAGAAAAAATAAATTATGGAACTGAATAAATATAGCAAAACCATTACCCTAGATCCCACACAACCTGCAGCGCAGGCCATGTTCTATGGCATTGGTTTAACCGATGAAGACTTACACAAAGCTCAAGTGGGGGTAGTGAGTATGGGTTATGATGGCAACACTTGTAATATGCACTTAAATGACTTAGCTAAGAAAGTAAAGGCTGGTGTATGGGAGAATAATTTGGTTGGATTGATTTTTAATACCATTGGTGTAAGTGATGGTATGAGCAATGGTACCGATGGAATGCGTTATAGTTTGGTGAGTAGAGATATAATAGCAGACAGTATAGAAGCTGTTTGTGGCGCACAATATTATGATGGAATCATTGCTATTCCCGGTTGTGATAAAAATATGCCAGGATCGCTGATTGCAATGGGTAGGTTAAATAGGCCATCCATTATGGTGTATGGCGGAACCATCGCCCCAGGCCATTACAAGGGACAGGATTTAAATATTGTTTCTGCTTTTGAGGCACTTGGTCAAAAAATTGCAGGACAATTAAGCGAAGCAGATTTTAAAGGCATTATTCAACATGCTTGCCCAGGCGCTGGTGCTTGTGGTGGTATGTATACAGCCAATACTATGGCATCGGCCATTGAGGCATTGGGTATGAGCTTACCCTTTTCTTCTTCCAATCCAGCTTTGAGCCATGAAAAACAAAAGGAATGCGAAGACGCTGGGAAGGCTATTAAGCTCTTGTTAGAAAAAGATATTAAGCCAAAAGATATCATGACCAAGAAAGCATTTGAAAATGCCATTACGGTGATTATGATTTTGGGAGGAAGCACCAATGCTGTATTGCATATGATTGCCATGGCAAAAAGTGTAGACGTAAGTTTAACACAAGATGATATTCAAGCCATCAGTAATAAAACGCCAGTGTTGGCCGATTTTAAACCTAGTGGAAAATACTTGATGCAAGACTTGCACCAATATGGTGGTGTTCCTGCAGTCATGAAATACTTATTGCAAAAAGGATTCTTCCATGGCGATTGTTTAACCGTAACTGGAAAAACCATTGCAGAGAATTTGGCCAATATGCCTGATCTGGATTTTGACCAACAAAAAATTATCCTACCCATTGAAACACCTTTAAAAGCAACAGGTCATTTGCAAATCTTATACGGAAATCTAGCCGAGAAGGGTTCTGTTGCAAAAATCAGTGGTAAAGAAGGAGAACGTTTTGTAGGACCAGCTCGCGTATTTAATGGTGAGCGAGAATTGATTGAAGGTATTAATAGTGCTAAGATTAAACAGGGAGACGTTGTAGTCATTATTAATGTAGGGCCCAAAGGTGCACCAGGTATGCCAGAGATGTTAAAACCCACATCAGCCATTATTGGCGCGGGTTTAGGCAATTCTGTGGCCTTGATTACGGATGGCCGTTTTAGTGGGGGCACTCATGGATTTGTGGTAGGTCATATCACACCAGAAGCCTATGTAGGTGGATTAATTGGACTGGTTCATGACGATGATATTATTGAATTAGATGCCGTTGATAATACCATTCACTTGAAAGTTAGTGAGGATGAAATTGCCCATCGTAGGGCCAATTGGAAACAACCAGCGTTGAAAGCAACCAAAGGTGTTTTATTCAAATACGCACAATGTGTAAAAGACGCTTCGGAAGGTTGTGTAACCGATGAAGCATAAAATAGTCCATACAAATTAATAGAAAATGATGGAAACTTTAGCAGTAGAACAAGAACCAATTGTAACAAAAACGCAGACCCTTAGCGGTTCTCAAGCCGTGTTGGAGGCCTTTGTTGCAGAAGGAGTAGATACCATTTTTGGTTATCCCGGAGGCGCTATCATGCCCATTTATGATGCGTTGTATGATTATCATGACAAACTGAAACATATCTTGGTCCGTCATGAGCAGGGTGGGATTCATGCTGGTCAGGGTTATGCACGTACATCGGGAAAATGTGGTGTATTGTTTGCAACAAGCGGTCCGGGTGCAACCAACCTTGTAACAGGATTGGCAGATGCCATGATTGATAGCACACCCTTAGTTTGTATTACCGGACAAGTATATGCACATTTATTGGGTACTGATGCGTTTCAAGAAATTGACGTGATCAATATTACTACTCCAGTAACTAAATGGAATTATCAAGTAACAGACGCCACTGAAATACCTGCTGTGTTGGCAAAAGCATTTTATATTGCCAAGAGCGGTAGACCTGGACCGGTATTGATTGATATCACAAAAAATGCACAACTGCAACAATTTGATTATGAAGGATATCAGCCCTGTACACATATCAGGAGTTATCGTCCAAAACCAATCATCCGTAAAGAATATGTTGCAGCTGCAGCTGAATTGATCAATAAGGCAGAAAAACCATTTATCATTTTTGGCCAAGGTGTGATCTTGGGTAAAGCCGAAAAAGAATTCAAAGCCTTTGTTGAAAAAACTGGTATACCTGCTGCATGGACTATTTTAGGATTGAGTGCACTTGCTACAGATCATCCTTTGAATGTGGGCATGTTGGGAATGCATGGCAATTATGGTCCTAATGTATTGACCAATGATTGCGATGTATTGATTGCTGTGGGAATGAGATTTGATGATAGGGTAACTGGCCGATTGGATAAATATGCCAAACAAGCAAAAATTATCCACTTAGACATTGATCCGTCTGAGATTGATAAGAATGTGAAAGCAACAGTAGGCGTATGGGGCGATTGCAAAGAAACATTACCAATGCTTACAAAATTGGTTGAATCAAAAGTATACCCTCATTGGGTGAATAGATTCAGAGAATACCAATTAGAAGAAGAGAAAGAAGTAATTCATGAAGAGCTGAATCCATCAACCGATATTTTAACAATGGGCGAAGTGATTCGCAATTTGAATGAATTAACAGACGGTAATGCAGTGATTGTAACCGATGTTGGTCAACACCAAATGGTAGCGTGTAGGTATGCCAAATTCAATCAGAGTAAAAGCAACGTAACATCAGGAGGATTAGGAACAATGGGCTTTGCGCTTCCTGCGGCTATTGGGGCAAAATTTGGAGCACCTGAAAGAACGGTAGTTGCCATTATTGGGGATGGGGGCATCCAGATGACCATTCAGGAATTAGGAACGGTTATGCAGAGTGAAGTGAATATTAAGGTACTGATCTTGAATAATGAATTCCTTGGAATGGTACGTCAATGGCAGCAGTTGTTTCACGATAAGCGTTATTCATTTGTAGACATTGCCAGTCCTGATTACGTTGCAGTAGCAAAAGCATATAAAATAGAAGGACAAAAAGTTAGTCAACGTGAATATTTGCGTGATGCGCTTACAACCATGTTGAACCACAATGGATCTTACTTACTGGAAGTGATGGTAGGAAAGGAAAACAATGTGTTTCCCATGGTACCACAGGGTTGTAGCGTAAGTGAAATCAGATTAAAATAATATTATTTAATAAATACCCTGCGGGGTTGAATATGCAAAAACAGGAATTTACCATAACGGTTTACACAGAGAACCATATAGGACTCTTGGTAAGAATTGCCACCATGTTCAGCAGAAGAAAAATCAATATTGAAAGTTTGAATACATCGCCTTCAGAAGCAGAAGGCATTCACCGTTTTACTATTGTCATCAATGAATTTGAAGAAGTGGTTCGCAAATTGGCAAGGCAGATTGAAAAGCAGGTAGAAGTATTGAAAGCTTACTATAATACAAATGACGAAATAGTTTGGCAGGAACTTGCTTTATACAAAGTATCAACTGATGAAATTGCTGAAAAAGTAAAAGTAGAAAGATTATTACGAGAAAATGGTGCACGTGCCGTAGTGATCAGAAAAGACTATACCATTTTTGAAACAAGTGGGCACCGTGAAGAAACCGATAAATTGGTAGAAGTATTGGCCCCTTATGGATTAATTGAATTTGTAAGAAGTGCAAGGGTAGCCATTATAAAAGCAAGTCATGGCTTTCATGAAAAATTAAAAGAGTTTGAAGAGACAGAACCAGGCGAGGATCAAGTTGAAAATGAGTTCCTAGACAAACAAAATGAAGTATTCACCATGTAAATGAAAAGCTTTCATTAGTCATTAATTCATCATATTTAATAAATAAACATAACGTTCTTAGAAACAAGCAAAAAAAACAAAATGGGAAATTATTTTAACACGCTATCACTTAGAGAGAAACTGAATCAGTTAGGGGTTTGTGAATTCATGGATAAAACTGAATTCTCTGATGGTGTAGAAAAATTAAAAGGAAAGAAAATTGTAATTGTAGGATGTGGTGCACAAGGATTGAATCAAGGACTTAACCTACGGGATTCTGGTCTTGATGTTACTTATACGCTCCGTAAGGAAGCTATTGAAGCCAAACGTCAATCTTGGAAATCCGCTATCGAAAATAATTTTTTAGTAGGTACTTATGAAGAGTTAATTCCAACTGCAGATTTAGTAATTAATCTTACTCCTGATAAGCAACATACTGCTGTAGTAAGTACCATCATGCCATTGATGAAGCAAGGCGCTACTTTGTCTTATTCGCACGGTTTTAATATTGTTGAAGAAGGCATGCAAATTAGAAAAGATATCACGGTAATCATGGTTGCGCCTAAATGCCCAGGTTCTGAAGTTCGCGCTGAATACCAACGTGGATTTGGGGTTCCTACTTTAATTGCAGTACACCCAGAAAATGATCCAGAAGGAAAGGGTTGGGAACAAGCCAAAGCTTATTGTGTTGGAACTGGCGGCCACAGAGCTGGTGTGTTAAAATCTTCTTTTGTAGCAGAAGTAAAATCAGATTTGATGGGTGAACAAACCATTCTTTGTGGTTTGTTGCAAACTGGTTCCATCCTTTCATTTAATAAGATGATTGAAAAAGGAATTGACAAAGGCTATGCCTCCAAATTAGTCCAATATGGTTGGGAAGTGGTTACAGAGGCTTTAAAACAAGGGGGAATCACAGCCATGATGGATCGTTTGTCAAATCCTGCCAAGATTAAAGCCTATGAATTATCGGAAGAACTCAAAGACATCATGCGCACCTTATTCCAAAAACACCAAGACGATATCATGAGCGGAGAATTCTCCAAAACCATGATGGAAGACTGGGCTAATAATGACAAGAACTTGCTTACTTGGAGAGCTGCCACTGGTGAAACTGCTTTTGAAAAAACGCCTGCTGGCGATGTTAAAATTGCAGAACAAGAATACTTTGACAATGGATTGTTGTTGGTAGCGTTTGTGCGCGCTGGTGTAGAATTGGCATTTGAAACCATGGTTTCGTCTGGCATTAAAGCTGAGTCTGCATACTATGAGTCTTTGCATGAAACGCCATTGATTGCTAATACTATTGCGCGTAAGAAACTCTTTGAAATGAACCGCGTGATTTCTGATACAGCTGAATATGGTTGTTATTTGTTTGACCATGCATGCAAACCGCTGTTGGAAGATTTTATGAAGAACGTAGATACTGATATTATTGGTCAAAATTTTAACAATGGCATTGATGCTGGTGTTGACAATAAAATCTTAATTGCAGTAAATGAAGTAATTCGTTATCACCAAGTAGAATTGGTGGGTGCTGAATTACGCAGGGCCATGACCGATATGAAAACCATTAATACTGTAGCTTAATTGATATAGCCTGCTGAACTATTATTGTTCAGCAGGCTATTAATTTGATAGACTATCTTGAAATGCCGGAAGATTTTACTATCTTCAAAACTCATCAGGAACATGCACCCATTACAACAGCATATTATCCATTCCACTTCAACAGCTTCTACGCTGTCTGTTGTTGTTCCTACATCTACAACTACGACCCTGTAAGGGGTTGTTATTTCCATATTACCACAGGGCTGTAAAGCTGTTCATCAACAAGATCAAATCATCTGTTCCTTAAGGAATTTGAATTAGAAATTATGCAAGTATTAAAATTCGGCGGAAGCTCTGTAGCCAATGCCGGAAATATGAATCAAGTGGTTTCCATTGTGTTGGAAGCTATGAAGAAAGAACCCGTTGTTTTGGTAGTATCAGCCATGGGTGGTGTCACGGATGCATTATTGCAAACAGGTAATCTTGCTGAAGCTGGAGACGAAACTTACCAGAAAGTGTTAAAAGGATTGGAGCAAAAACATTTAGATGCTGTAAGAGCATTATTGCCTATTCAACAACAAAGTGCCACACTAAGTCAGGTAAAGCAAAAGTTCAATAAATTAGAAGCCATAAGTGACGGGGTATTCTTATTGGGAGAATTATCTGATAGAACAAGGGATAGGATGGTGAGTTATGGAGAACTGCTTTCTTCATTAATGATGGCTGCTAAATTTGAATCCATTCCAGTTGATCAACACTGGGTAGATGCCAGAACCCTTATAAAAACTAATACCAATTATGGGAATGCCTTGGTAGATTTTGAAAAAACCAATACGCTCATCAAAGACTATTTTAGAAAGCAAGCCAATAAGGTTTATGTGGTACCAGGCTTTATTGCTGGTGACCAACATGCTCATACCACTACACTAGGAAGGGGGGGGTCTGATTATACTGCTGCCATTTTTGCTGCTGCATTGCAAGCTTCTGTTTTAGAAATCTGGACCGATGTAAGTGGCATGATGACCGCAGATCCTAGACTGGTGAATAATGCCAGACCCATTCAACATATTTCTTATCAAGAAGCCATGGAACTGTCTCATTTTGGCGCCAAGATTATATATCCTCCTACCATTCAGCCGGTCATGACTGCGCATATTCCAGTATGGGTTAAAAATACTTTTGCCCCAGCTGAACACGGAACACTCATTGAAAATGGTGCTAGTATCAATGATAATATTATTCGTGGAATTTCTTCAGTTAATAAAATCAGTTTGCTCAGTTTAGAAGGTAGTGGCATGGTGGGAATTCCTGGTTTTTCTAAGCGTTTATTTGAAGCGCTTGCCCTTCAAGTGGTCAACGTGATTTTAATTACCCAAAGTTCTTCTGAGCACAGTATTTGTGTGGGAATTAACGAGGCAGATACGGATAAAGCCAAAGCCGCAATAGACCTCATGTTTAGTCATGAAATTCAGACGGGTAGCGTAGAACCTTTGAAAGTTGAGAAAGGATTATCCATTGTAGCATTAGTGGGTGAGCAAATGAAAAGCCATCCGGGAATCAGTGGAAAGATGTTTGGTGTCTTGGGTAGAAATGGGATAAACGTACGTGCTATTGCACAAGGCTCTTCAGAGAAAAATATCTCGGCCGTTCTTTCTTCTTTTGATGTTCAAAAAGCCATTAACGTATTACACGAGGAGTTTTTTGAAACCACTTATAAACAGTTGAATGTGTTTGTTGCAGGTACCGGTAATGTAGGTGGAAAGCTTTTGGCACAATTGCAAAAGCAATATCAATACTTATTAGAACAATTGCGATTGCAAATTAGGGTGGTAGGTCTGGCTAATAGTAAACGCATTTTGGTTCACGAAGAAGGTATTGACTTGGACAACTGGAAAACTGGATTACAAGATGCACCTCTGGGAAGTATTCACCAGTTTGTTGAACAAATTAGAACACTCAATTTGCGCAATAGCGTTTTTGTAGACGTTACCGCCAATGCAGAAGTTGCTGCTGTTTATGGCAAATTATTAAGTAGGAGTATTTCTGTTGTTGCCTGTAATAAAATTGCTTGCTCTTCCTCCTATAGTTCTTACCAACAACTCAAACAACAGGCTCGTGAATACAATGCCAAATTCTTATTTGAAACCAATGTAGGAGCGGGTTTGCCCGTAATTGGAACTTTGAATGATTTATTAAGTAGCGGAGATAGCATTACTAAAATTCAGGCGGTACTATCCGGTACATTAAACTTTGTTTTCAACCATTACAATGGTATAAAACCTTTTGCACAAGTAGTAAGACAAGCTCAGGAAGAAGGGTATACAGAACCCGATCCAAGACTGGATTTGGGTGGAACCGATGTGATGCGCAAGATCATGATTCTAGCGCGCGAATCTGGAAGACAATTAGAAATGGAAGATATCAGCAACAAATACTTTTTACCAACCAGTTGTTTTGAAGGAACTGTAGCAGATTTTTATACAGAGATGGAAAAACAGGAGTCTCATTTTAAAGCCATCTATGATGCAGCTGCCGCCAAAAATTGCAAGTTAAAATTTGTTGCAGCCTATGAAAATGGTAAAGCGGCTGTTGGATTACAACATATTCCCGCAGAATCTGATTTTTACCATTTGTATGGGAAAGACAATTTGGTCTTGTTTTATACAGAGCGATATCCAGAACAACCCTTGGTGGTAAAAGGTGCAGGGGCAGGTGCCGATGTAACTGCGTCTGGCGTATTTGCAGATATTATTCGTGTAGCAAGGGTTTAAAAAAATAGAATGGAAAACAAATTAGCTATCAATATACTTTATGAAATGGACTTTTCAGCTATTGTAAAAGTGCAAGCCCCCGCAACAGTGGCTAATATGGTTTGTGGTTTTGATGTATTGGGTTTTGCGGTAAATGAGCCCTATGACCAAATGCAAATTCGGTTTAAGGAAACACCTGGTATTACCATTGTCAATGATGACGAATACAACCTGCCTACTGACCCTGAACAAAATGTAGCAGGGGCTGCCTTATTGGCAATGATGGATGAACTGCCCACCAATATTGGCTTTGAATTGACTATCAAAAAAAACATCAAACCCGGTTCTGGTGTGGGTTCCAGTGCTGCTAGTTCTGCTGGAGCGGTAGCGGCCGCCAATCGGTTATTGCAGAATCGCTTTAGCAAAGAAGACTTGGTAAGATTTGCCATGAATGGTGAAAAACTAGCGTCTGGTGTTAAACACGCAGACAATATTGCACCCTGTATTTATGGAGGCGTAACCTTAATCCGATCCATATTTCCTTTAGATATTGTAGCACTCACTGCACCCCCTTTGTTTGTGACCATTGTACACCCACAAATAGAAGTGCGTACATCTGATGCACGCAGTATTCTGCAGCAAAAAGTATTACTGAAAGAAGCCATTAGGCAATGGGGCAATATAGCCGGATTGGTAGCCGGTTTGTTGCAAGCTGATTATGCACTCATTGGAAGATCATTAGAAGACGTATTAATAGAACCGATACGCAGTATCCTGATTCCCGGATTTGACCAAGTAAAGCAGCAAAGCAAAGAAGCCGGTGCATTGGGCGGAGGCATTTCTGGTTCTGGTCCCTCCATTTTTATGTTGAGTGAAACAGAAGCTACTGCAAAAAAAGTGGAAGCAGTAATGCACCAAATTTATGAGGGACTTGGTTTAGATCACCATACTTATGTAACCACCATTAACCACAATGGCGTAAGATTTATGGATTCAATTACTTCACAAGCATCAGAACAATGAAATATAGGAGTCTAAACGGGATTGCTCCCATGGTTGATTTTAGAGAAGCTACTATTAGAGGTCAAGCGCCTGATAAGGGTTTGTATTTTCCTATGCAAATACCCCAGTTAAGTTCCAGTTTTTTTGAAGCTTTACCCAGCTTGGATAAAACAGCTTTGGTTTTGCAAGTGATGAAACCCTATGTAGGGGAAACCATTGACGCCATTAGCTTAGAACAAATTGTTGCAGAAACGGTTGAGTTTGATTTTCCCTTGGTCAAAATCAATGAAGAGATCTATTCCTTAGAATTATTTCATGGCCCCACACTGGCTTTTAAAGACGTAGGCGCCAGATTCATGAGCCGTTGTTTGGGCTATTTTTCCAAAGCAGCTTATAACAAAACCACAGTATTAGTAGCCACATCTGGCGATACTGGCGGAGCAGTGGCCAATGGATTCCTAGGTGTGGATGGAGTTGAAGTAATCATTTTGTATCCAAGCGGGAAAGTGAGTCCAGTACAAGAATTACAATTAACCACCTGCGGACTAAATATCAAGGCCTTAGAAGTGGCTGGTAGTTTTGATGATTGTCAGGCCATGGTTAAAGACGCATTCATGGACGCAGACCTGAATGGCCATCTATCGCTCACATCTGCCAATAGCATTAATATAGCTAGGTGGTTGCCACAACAGCTTTATTATTTTTTTGCTTGGCAGCAATGGTATCAAATGGGCTTTAGAACTGCTCCGGTGATTTCCGTACCCTGTGGCAATTTTGGAAATTTATGTGCTGGTTTGATGGCATATGCCAGTGGTTTGCCTTTACAACAATTTATTGCGGCCTGTAATATAAATGATGCGGTACCCGAATATTTGCGCACAGCAAATTACCAACCCAAGACCGCTATTCCTACTATCAGCAATGCCATGGACGTAGGCAGCCCTAGCAATTTTGTACGCATTTTGGAACTATTTGCTAAAGACCATCAAAAAATGGCAGCTACCATTGCGGGTTATTCCATTTCGGATGAACTTACACAGCAGACCATTGCTACAGTATACGAACAAGACGGGTATATCCTAGACCCACATGGTGCCGTAGCTTATCAAGCATTGCTGCAATATCAATCTGCACATCCATCTGCCAAGGGGATGATTTTAGAAACAGCCCATCCCGTGAAATTCCCTGAAACGGTTGAAGCTGCCATTGGTAAAAAGATTCCAATTCCTGAATCTGTTCTACCACTTTTTCAACAAACCAAAAAAAGTATTCCTATGCAAGCAAATTTTGCTGCATTGAAAGATTGGTTAATGGCAGAATAAATTCATGAATCATGGTAGTTTTTTATGAATGCTGTAACTTACCGTTGCACAAACCAACGCCATGCTTGCCAAAACTGTAAGGATTACCCTTGTCTTATTTCTTATTCTGATTATTTTTGAAACAGAAGCCATCGCGCAGCAGAAAACCTATTGTAATCCCATTAATATTGACTATGGCTATTGCCCCATTCCCAATTTCTCCGAACAAGGAAAACATAGGGCCACAGCGGATCCTGTAATAACGGTATTCAAAGGCAATTACTATTTATTCTCAACCAATCAGTGGGGCTATTGGTGGAGCCCTGATATGGTTCAGTGGAATTTTGTTGCAAGAAAATTTCTAAAACCCTGGCACAAAGTATATGATGAATTGTGTGCACCAGCTACCCTTGTATTAGGTGACACCCTTTTGGTCATTGGCAGTACTTACAGCAAAAATTTTCCCATTTGGATGAGCACCAATCCGCAAAAAGACGAGTGGAAAGAAGCGGTGGATTCCTTTCAAGTAGGTGCTTGGGATCCAGCTTTTTTCTTAGACAATGACAATAGACTCTACATTTATTTTGGTTCCAGTAATACCTTTCCAACATATGGGCAAGAGCTAGATAGAAAAACCTTACAACCCATTGGTGAACGCAAAGAATTGCTCAAATTGAATGATAGTATTCATGGATGGGAACGCTTTGGGGAATACCATGACAATACTTTTCTAAAGCCCTTTATTGAAGGTTCTTGGATGAACAAATTCAAGGGCAAATACTATTTACAATATGGCGCCCCGGGAACGGAATTCAGTGGCTATGGCGATGGGGTATATGTATCTGATCATCCCATGGGTCCCTTTACTTATCAATCACACAATCCATTTTCTTTCAAACCAGGCGGGTTTGTAAATGGGGCTGGACATGGCGCTACTTATCAAGACCTATTTCAGCAATGGTGGCATGTGTCTACCTTGGTCATAGCCACCAAGAACAATTTTGAAAGAAGGATTGGGATTTGGCCTGCAGATTTTGACAAGGACGGGATACTGTATACCAATACTGCCTACGGCGATTATCCGCATTTCTTACCCAATAAAAACGCAGATCATAGCAAGAATCAATTTACCGGATGGATGCTATTGAATTATAACAAACCTATTCAAGTGTCTAGTACATTGGGTGCATTTACAGCCAATTTAGCCAATGATGAAAATATCAAGACTTACTGGAGTGCGGAAACTGGTACAAAGTCTGAGTGGATTCAAACCGATTTGGGTAAGGTTTCTACCGTACATGCCGTGCAAATTAACTATGCGGACCAAGACGCCACGGTTATGGGTAAACAAACAGGTTTGTACCACCAATACCAACTACTTGGAAGTAAGGATGGAAAAATCTGGGAATTGCTCAAAGACAAATCTCAGAACAAAACGGATATTCCGCACGAGTATCTTGTTTTTGACAAACCTGTTCAGACAAGGTTTTTAAAATTACTCAACATACATGTGCCCACGGGTAAGTTTGCCATTAGTGGTTTGCGCGTATTTGGAAAAGGAACTGGTACTTTGCCAGATAGTGTTCAGCATTTTATTGTATTACGCGGAGATAGTGAGCGAAGAAGTTCCTGGCTCAAATGGCAGGTCAATGAGCAGGCAACGGGTTATGTGATTTATACTGGAACCGCTCCAGATAAATTGTATAATAGTATCATGGTGTATGGAGCAAATGAATATTATTTCTCTGCCATGGAAAAAGACCAGCCCTATTATTTTCAAATTGAACCCTTTAATGAAAATGGAATTGGGAAAAGAACAACGGAAGTGAAAGTGGAATAGTAGTACTTTATTAAATCTGATTCTCTACAATAAATTTCATCAGCGCACCTGGTGAATTTAATTTCAATTTCTGCATGATGTTTTTACGGTGTGTTTCAACCGTATAAACACTCAAATGAAGTGTTTGCGCCATTTCCTGATTGGTTAGACCCTGCTTTATGTATTGAATAATCTCGCGCTCACGCTTGGTTAAATTATATTGTTGGATAAAGCTATCCTTGAAATCACTGGTTTCAGCGTCTCCATGGGTTGGTGTTGAAAAATTGGCACCTAAATAAACCATACGAATGGTTTGAATCAGCTCTTCTTTTTGACTACTCTTTAATAAATATCCATTCGCCCCTTTTGTTTTGGCTTCTTTAATAATTGCATCGTCAAAATAACCTGAGAGCATCACAATCTTTATATTAGGATAGGATAGCTTTATATATTTAATGGTTTCCAAACCATTCATCTTGGGCATATTAATGTCTAACAAGATTAAATCGGGTTTGGAAATAGGTAACATGTCTAATACTTCTCTACCATTGTTTGCAATACCACAAAGATCAAAATCGGGTTCCCTTTTAAGCATAAGCGTGAGTCCTTCAATAAATAAAGGATGGTCATCCGCTAACATTATCTTGATAATTGGTTTTTCTTCTGTTCCCATGGTAAAGCACAACTGCCGTTTTAGAACTTATTAAATATACAAAGAACTTGGTATATAGTGAAAATATCTATATAAGTTAATGATTTTGAATAAATATTTGACCAATTTTTTGCCTTTTAATGCTTAAAAAAAACATAAAATCTGCATCATAACTAATAAATACAAACTCACTGGTATTTCCCACAAGTAATCAGGGTTCTACTTTTAACTTATCAAAGAATTAATAGACAACAAACAAAAAAACTTTTAAATCCTATGTAGGATATCCCCTACAGAAATTCTGTAGCTACACTTACATCCCCGGCCTAATCCTAACCGGAGCTTTGTAAAAGATTTAAAAGACTTGTTTATGGAGCTAGCAATTCCAACCCTTAACTATTTTACATGAAAAATTTTTTACTCAGCATCGCTGCGGTTACCGCTATGTCTATTTGCGTAGGCTCGGCTTCTGCACAGTACCAAGCCATAGGTACATTTAACAGTTTTGGTAGACCTAATTACCTTCTCAATACGCCTGTTGTAGTTAGCGTTTCAAGTAGGAACGATATTGCAGCTACCCTACCTGAGAGCCGCAGCATTCCTATATATAATCCTAGACTAATAGCAGCTGGCAGACCTGAAAACATTGCGTTAACGGCAGCTTCAGATGTTTGGATTAGTTTTATTGATGAAGGTGCTAATTACCAAAATATTTTGGGCTACTATACTTTCCCTAGCAATGCAGCTTTGGTTACTGCTCCAACCCCTTCACAAGTTCGTGTGATTTTCCCCAATGCAAGCAAAACTGGATTTGGTGGCCAATTAAATATTGGTGACAAAGTATACCTTGGTAATTTTCCGGCTAATACCAGTATTGGTTTTGTTTTATTGGCACATGGCTGGGATGAAACTAAAAGTATCATCACAGAAGGTAAATGGCGTATTTATTCTGATAGCCGTTTCAACCCGGAAGCAGATGCCAATTTGCGCAGACATACCGTAATGTTAAATGATACAACCAGCAATCGCTTGTTGATTGGTGTGGAAGACATTAGAAGGGATGGTTATAACAGTGATGAAGACTTCAATGATTTATTATTTTTTGCCACTATAAGCAACCCAACTGCCATCAAGAATTTAGATAGCATTCCCATTCTTACAAAAGATGGTAGTATTTCATTTTCTGGTAATACCGGTGGTTTAGAAAGTAAGAGCTTGGGCGATGCGGTTGCAAAAAGAATGTTCCATCATGCAGTTACCAGTACCCAAGGTCCTTTGGACTATGATAGATTTCCCAAACTGCAACAAACTTCTATTAGAAATGCAGCAAATGGATTGGGAGCAAATTCCAGTCTTTCTTTGAGCGATATCATGCCTACAAAAATGATTGACAGTGGATATACTGCCTATGTAAGTACCGCCGCTGACATCACTAGCATTACAAATGCTGTAGAAGTTCGCTCTGTAGACTTTACCATTAACAAAGAATGCCGTGCTGTTGCTTTTGCCACCAAGACCATTGCTGTCATGTATGACCATACTAAACCAGTTTGTGATCGTTTAAAAGGTGCTGAATTGATGGGGATGGAAAATTTCCAAATCAACAATTTAAATTTTGTACGCTATACCCTGAAACAACCAAAAGGCAATATTGAATACGCCATTAGCTTCACCGTTGGTAAGAAAAAAGGAAGAGATAGTTTCTCTTTCCAATCTCAGTGGTTAAACCAAAATTATCAGGCAGAAGATACTTTATATAATTACCAGGTATGGGGAGCTGCTCCTTATTACTGTATAGACATGACGTTGGAAATTCTTTCCAGACTCAAGTCTATCATGCCAATTAATACATTAAAAGCTACAGAAGCCTTACCTAACACCTATATTGTTTCTGGAAAAAGAGAAGGCGCCAATTTGCAGCTGACATTGAAAAATAACAATGGCGCTGTAAATGGCTATGTACAAATTGAAGAAAAAGCAAATGAAAATAGCAGCATTACCACTAAAAGGAATGTTCCTGTAACGCTTAGTGCAAATGGAAAATCTGCTTTAACCATTCCTGTAAGTGATGCCTATGAAGCTACTATAAGTCTTTATCTAAATAACCAATTACAAGATGTGGTATTTATGGCAGATGGTAGTTGGAATGTGGATTATAACAAAGCTAGCACTGTGGTTAAACAATTCAATGTAAGCAATGATGCTTCAGCAACTAGTACTAATGCAACCGATCTTCCCTTGTTCCGCAATGTGCAACTCAATGCAACAACAAGCGAATATGTTTCTGTATACAAATTGCTAAAAGGTGGTGGAGCTGAACTAGACCTTACCGGATACAAGACCTTGAACTTTAAAGCAGCGGCTACCGGGGTTAATTTACGCATCACTTTGGTGAAAAATAGTATTAGCAATTGGAAAGAACAATATACTTATTACCTGCCTATGTCAGAAGCTGGTAAGGAGTATAGTATTAAGCTAGACGATTTTAAATCTAGTGCAAACCAATCTATGTTCAATCCCAATGACCTTACTACTGCTGTATTTGCTTTTGAAGTAAGTACTGGAAAGTCTACTAATATTTCGGTTGATTTAAGTAAAGTAGTTTTTAGCAAAGACCAATCAGTAATAGCAGCAGCCACCATAGAAACCAAGGATGTGCAATTGTATCCTAATCCATCAAAAGGCAGGTTCAATGCCAGTTTCAAAGCTGAAAAAGCCATGTCTGTAACCATCAAAATGTTTGATGCTACAACGGGCAGACCCATGTATAACAAACAGGTTCAAACAGTAAAAGGTGACAATACCTTTCCAATTGAAATAAATCAGTCTATTAATACCAATGCATATATCCTGAGTATTGAAGGGGAGGGTGTAAAATACCTACCCAAGAAAATGCTTGTGCAGCAATAAGAGTTTCTAGTTAAGGGTTGAGTAGCGGGACGGGATTCTTGCTACTCTTTTTTTATTGCCATTTATAGCGCAAGAGAATTTTTGCATATATTTTAAATGCCTGTTTTATAGAAATTTTATTCATGTGTAATCTCAATGCTCCCTTAGCTTGAATCAATGCAATTTTTGGTTGGCGATAATCATGATAAATCTTATCTGCAAATTTTGCGTAATACTCTGAGAAATTTTTTCTAGCCAAATTACTTAACTTCTTTCTTTGGTCTAATGGAAAATGCTTCAAATTAAGGTTGATCACTTTTTCAATATCCCTAATATTCTGACCAGTGCTCATGCTATTATAAGAAATATTAAAAGGATGCACCCTATATTTGGCCAATACTTCAGGAAGATATGCAACGGGATAATTAGCGGCAATCCTAACCCACATTTCCCAGTCCTCTCCATAATGAACGGCATAAAATCCACCCAATGCCTCATAAGTACTTCTTCTAACGGTTACAGCTGGTACTTGTAATAACTGGTTTCTTCCAATTCTATCTAGCCAATTTTCTAAGATGCCTCTTTTGTTGTCAATTGGTTGATTGTTCCAGATTTCGTTGCTTTCCTTGTCAACATATTGGAATTCTGTTATGGCTGCGCCGGCTTCCGGATAATCGTCTAATAATTGACCAACTTTTCTGTAATAGCCATCAACCATAAAATCGTCTCCGTGTAATATATGAATTAAGTATCCTTTTGAAAGGTTTAAAGCCGTTTCAAAATTGCGTAAACTACCTTGGTTTTCTGGTTGTTTAAAATACCCAATTCTACCTTTCCCAATCCTTTTTACCAGTGCTTCAACATCCCCATCAGTACTAGCGTCGTCTATCACTTCAATTTGCATCTGCTCCTCGCCTGGATCCTGTATCAAAACAGAAAGCAGATTTTGTTCCAAGCAATCATAACAATTATAAACAGGAATCATCACAGACCATTTGGGTCTGATTGTCTGTGCAGGCAGGGCTACAATGACAGGGGGCGATGAGGGTGTTCTTTGAATGGTATTATCCAAACTATTAGGGATTATTTTGATAATGGATTTTCCAATTTTTCAGACCAGTTTCCAATGCGGCTTTTTCGGCCTCATTATGGGTCTCACTTATTTGCTGATTAAGCACTAAAATAGCAGCTTTTAGCATTCTTTTCTGATTGGAAGACATGTTTTTTTTGTGAATCCGGTAAACGGCTATAAACTCTCGGTGTGAAAAAACGGGTAAAAGCCTGGCAATTTTAAGATTCAGTTCATAGTCTTCACAGGCTTCCAGGGTAGGATTGAATTGAAAATAGAAGAAGAGATCTTTTCTATACATGACAGTAGCTTCCATAGCTATATAATTGCCCTGTAATAAGGATAAGTAATTGTCTTCAAACTTATAGGGTGCTGCTGGATGTTGTATATAATTACCAGCTTCATCTATCCGTAAATGAGCCCCAGAAACAAAGGCAGAAAGGGGATAAGCTGCAAATTGTACTAGGTTTTGGGCCAAAGCGTCTGCTAATAAATAATCATCAGCATCCAAGAAAACTAAGAATTGTCCTTTTGCCACCGCAGTTCCAATATTCCTTGCCCAAGATAATCCCACCCGGTTGGTTCTGTACCATTTTACCATTGGATATGCGGCAAGTATTGACTGAGTCTGATCTGTAGAACCATCGTCTACAACAATAATTTCAAAGGCAGTATGGGTTTGTTGTAAAACAGAGTTGATGGCTTGTTCTAAATATTGACCATAATTGTAAGCGGTAATAATCACTGATACCAAACTGTTTGGCTGAACCACCACGGGTTCATATAAACTTTTGGGAAGCTGTAATTGGGTGATTCTTTTTTGTTCTTTAACTTGTTGGTAAAAACGCCAACCAGAAATGCAACCTTTGATCTCTGTGAAAATGCTTCCAAAATTTTCTTTTGCACCATGCTTGATTCTTTCTTTGATTCTTCCCCAATAATAGGCAGGAAGGTATTGATAGAGTCTTTTTAAATTACCCTCATGACCAAATTGTTCGTGTTGAATTAAAAGGCTGCAAGCATTTCCGCGCATATAATGAAAGAGCTGGTTGCTTAAAGCTTCCTTTTCTTTTCTATGCTCATGGTAGGCTACTGCCATGGGATGATAGACACAGTTCCAACCACTGGCCAAAATGCGATACCAGATTTCCGAATCTCCGCTACAACCCGCAGCGCCCACGTCTAAACGCTCATCAAAATAACCCACTATTTCAAAAGCAACTTTTCTAAATGCAATATTTGCTCCAGCCCCAATATCCCAAACTGGTACGCCAAAGGGTAACATCAGATTAAAATAGGCGCTATCAAAAACCTTTTTTTGATAGCCTCGGTTAAAGCCCCAATAGCGTTCAAAGATATACTGGGTGTGAGTTTCCAAAGATTGCGGTATAACCAAACCGGTAACAGCCATTGTCATAGAATCATCAAAAGCATTCCGTATAGCGTCTACCCAATCAGCAGCAACTAAAACATCATCATCTGTATAAGCAATGATATTTTTACTGGCTAATCTTGCTCCTGTATTTCTTGCAAAGTCTAATCCCTTTGTTGGTTCTAATGCATATTTCACTTTTGGATATTGCAGTAATAATGTAGCCGTATCATTCGTATCTGGCGCATTGTCTATTACAATAATCTCATCCGTTTCTTGTATGCTTTTTAATAATTGGTCCAAGCATTTTTTCAAGTCTTTTGTTCTATTTCTGGTGCAGATAACCACCGATACATGCTCTTGATGACCAAGAGTGATGATGGGCAACAAATTTTTTGCAGCTGCCATTAAATTTTCAAAATTTGAAATTTCGCCTATAGTCCAATCCTGTGCCTTTGCGCAAGCGGACAAAACATGCTGTTGAAAGTCTTCCTGGGTAAGGGCTTGATCAAACCAACTATGCGCAATAGGTCTTTCTTTATACCAGAAATAGTACAGAGATCTTGCAGAGAACAAAGGCCACTGGTCTAATTGATTCAACCAAATATGACTTACTTGATATGGGGAATAACTGTTCATGGCGCATCAAAACTAACCTGTGATAATTCAACAGGAAAATCTGGTCTTACCGCCCCATCCCATTTTCCAAAAGGCCTTTTTGCGTTGCGATAGTCTATAATGTCAAATGCAACACTTGCTGCAAATTCATACATAGTTTCCTGATTCCCATTTAAAAATTGCATGGATATATAGTAATAACCGTTGTTTAGAAAGCTGCCTGGAATCCTACACCTACCATCAACCAGACCTTTTTCTATTTTTACTTCTTCCGAACATAATTCAAAAATGCATTCACCTGTTAATTGATACAACCCAATCAATACTTGGGTATTTTCTGGATGATACCCCATGAACCAAAAACTAAATTCAAAATCGAATGGTGTTCTGGTATCTATATAAGAAATCTGGGTATTGAATTGAGGGTTAATAGCCACTTGTTTAATCCTAATCCATTCGTTTCCGGGCGCAACTTCCGGATTGGGATAATATTGAGAAAGGGTTTCAACTTTTTCACGAGTTAGGTATTTGTTTATCACGGAATCGGCCGAACCCTCTGCTATCAATCTTCCTTTTTCTAACCAAATGGCTTTCTTACAGAGACTGCGCAAGGCCTGCATATTATGGCTAACAAAGATGACCGTTTTCCCTGTTTCAGTAGTAAGAGACTTCATTTTTTTGAGACATTTGCGTTGAAAGTCCACATCGCCCACGGCTAAAACCTCATCAATAATTAAAATATCTGTTTGTAAATGTGCTGCTACAGCAAATGCCAGACGCACATACATACCACTGGAATACCTTTTAACGGGTGTATCAATAAAGCGTTCAATGCCAGCAAAGTCAACAATCTCGTCAAATTTATTCAAGACTTCTTTTTTCTTCATGCCCAAAATCTGCCCGTTCAGCAGTACATTTTCTCTTCCACTTAGCTCTGGATGAAATCCAGTTCCTACTTCTAATAAACTGGCAATTCTGCCCCTTCCGTGAATGATTCCACTAGTGGGAACGCTAATACGACTGATGATTTTTAATAAGGTGGATTTACCAGAACCATTATTGCCAATAATGCCAAAACTATCTCCTTCATGAATCTTAAAATCTAGGTTCCTAAGTGCCCAGATATAATCTTTATTATGCTCATCGTTAACCTCTGGTTCATGTGCTTCTTTTTTGAGCAAGATCTGTTGGTTCCACCAAGCTTGTAGGTCTTTTTTCAAAGCTCCACTACCCATTACACCCAGTTGGTATTTTTTTGAAACCTGGTCAATATGTAAGATTGGTTTGCCCATATTAAATAGTATCCATCACTTTTATTTCACGGAATTTAAATAGGGTTAGGCCAATAAAAAAAATAAGCAAGGAGCTGGTTATACCAGTGAAAATGTAAAAATTATCAATGGTTCCTCCATGTAAAAAGCCCAAGCGGAATGTTTCAATAACAGGCGTTAAAGGATTGCACCAAAACAATACCTTATATTTTTCTGGAACGATAGATGCCGGATATACCACGGGTGTTACAAACATGAATAACCGGAGCATAAAATTCATTAATTGTTCCAAATCTCGGTACTTGGCCATAAAAACAGCTACAATCATACCTAAGCCCATTCCTAATAATGCGGTAAAAAATAGCGTCAACGGTACTAGCCAAATATAACTGGAGGGATGAACAGCGTCATTAAAAATCCAGTAGTTCACATATATGATCAAGAAGAGTATAAACTGAATACCGGTGCGAACTGTATGGGTAATGACCATACTTAATGGAATAATTAATCTTGGAAAATAGACTTTGTTGAAAATATGCGCGTTGTGTAAAAAGGAATACATGGTACTGGTAAGGCAGTCTGAAAAATAGCCCCAGAGCAAGGCCCCTGACATATAAAATAGTAAGGGAGGTGCCCCATCAGTTGACACTTTTACAATCTTACTAAAAACCAAAAAATAGAATAGGGTGGTCAGTATTGGTTGTATGACTAACCAAAATACCCCCATAATGGTTTGCTGATATCCGGCAGTGAGTTCTTTTCTGACAAAGGATTGAAGCAAACCTCGGCATTGCCAAAGCTCCGTTAAGCCATATTGGAACCATTTTTTTTCTGCCCGTAATTCCCATTCCCATTCATTTTCCATGTAGGAGCATTGTATTACAAATTAATGCATTATTATTTAGTCTTGTTCAGGACTTCCAAAAAATGCGATACTTAGTACAAAGAGTAGCTATTAGAGCAGTAGGTAGCACCATTAATAATCCATGCACTATTCCTTGAAAAGCGGTTTGTTGTAAATGATCATACCATTTACCCAATCCTAAAAGATCAATCATTGGTAGTAGGAAGATTCCTGGTAAAGCATAAGCTAGTAAAGGGTTCTGGCCAACGGGTGCCAAAAGCCTTGTCAAGAAGGAAAATTGATCAAGGGCAAATAACAAGAAAAATGCCATACCCCCTGTAACAAAAAAATAACTCAAAGTGGCATCGTCCTTTTTAATGCCTCCTTCAAATGCTTCAAAAAACAATCCGCATAATAACAGATAGCATCCTGCCATGAGTAAACGTTGATCCAGTTTATTTTTGGTGTTGTAAAAATATTGCCAACAAATAATTATGACCATTATTGCCAGACTAATAAAAAGATTTGTCATTAACCATCTATTATACAATGCAATAACATTCCAAACAACTAAACCCGTGCATAAACAAGCCATGATTGTTTTCAATACATTTTTTCCGGCATCATTGTTCCAAACAGGTTTTTGCAAAAGCCATTCTCCAGCGTAAATACCAGGAATCACCTGGAACAAATATTTTAGAAAGTTGAATTCAACCAACCAATCAGCAAAATAAGGTTCATAGATATATTGATTCCAGCTTTCATCAAGAAACCTTCCTGTAATTAGGCCATATAGGGGAACCAATAATAATAGGCGATACACATGATGTTCACGTGTATAATGAAAAAGCACCGCCCCCATTAAACCCATATTTGCCAAGACAAGGATAATAATGTCTGATCTGTGGAGTTCAAAATGAGCATGGTTGTCAAAGGGTGCAAAAAGCATTAGTAGAAAGGATGCCCCAAAGCCAATCCATTGATAGATGATCTTCTTGGTTCCCATTATCAAGCATAAACAAGCAAATCCAGTTAGTGCCACCAAGTAAGGCATCAATGAATTTGTTTGCGAAAAATTGTTGTATTTACTGTGTTCAAAAAAGATGGCAAAAAAAACCAACAACGCAAACCTTCTCAACTGCTTTTTCCAATCCATTCCTGCTTGCATTGACATAGGGATAGCTGCTCCCATGGCAAAAAGAAAAATTGGAAAAACCAGGTCTACCCATGTAATCCCAGGTAAATTTTCAATCCATTCGTGTTTGGGCGGTGGAGACTGAGCGTGATACATAAATGCTGGCAATACACCACCATAAGCAATAGATCCGCTAAATACCATAGTGACAATGGCATAACCCCTAAGGGCATCTAAGGCTTTATTTCTTGCGTCCATTTACCTTGGTGATTAATTGAAAGTGAAAATAAATTGCAATATTTATCTAGCCAGATAGCCACTTCTTTTCTGGTCATATTTTCTTTTGATACGGGTCTCAAAGGCATTTCTGGAATGCCTTTTATTTGTTGTTTTAAAGATAAATGTAAAGTCTTTAAATAGGATTCATCAACAAATTGGCTTTCAAATTGAAGCGCTTTTGATTGTATTTGTATACCTGGAAGAAAAGCCGATAAGTCATTAATTAAAGCTTGTTTCTTGCAAAGACTATCGGGTTGAAAATAGGTTTTATTAGCCCATCCTTCATTTTTGCCCAATCCCCTTAATGCACCGGTAGCTCCAATTCTTTGAATGGCTGCAAATCCAGGATCAGCTACAGCAACATCCATATATGGCATTAGAAAAACCTTGCGTGCTAGTAATTCAGCTTGCAGTTTTCTAATGGAGACTTGTCTGGGTTCCAAATTTGATTGAACCGCTATTGCTGCTAATGCACCCGCTGATTGGCCAGTTAGTAAAACGCAGGGCTGTAATCTAGTGCTCCCATTAGCCAGATTGGAAACAGAAATCCCTTTTTCACATACCACCAGACCATCTATTTTTTCAGGAATCAAGGCACCCACTGGAATATTAATACTATAAATTCCCGGAAAAGAAATTTTGGGGGCTAGCGGATTTTTTCCGTGGTGATGGTCAACAGGATAATCGCCAACGGCAATTCCAGTTCTATACAAAGCTTGGTCTTGTTCAAAAGGATGATGCATATGGGGAAGACTCAACCTTACCATTCCCTTTAACCGCCTACCCTCTCGGTGATAGGGCATTAAAGCCAAATGGTCCTTACTGGGAAATTCTAAGGTGTCAAGACCTATATGTTTAAAGCCAAGGGTGTTCTGTAAATAATAGACAAAAGCTAGTGTATGTTTTTTAGCAGGTAAATAAAATGCTTCACGGTTAATAGGTTTTACTTGCACACCATCTATAAAATAATCATTGCCATGCGCTGGCCAGTTGAGCATATATTTTGCTTTGGGTAATTTGCCATAGTCCAATACTTTTTGGGTGTTGGCCTCATAAGGTTTACCAAAAGGGCAGGGCGCTTCACTGGTACTGCAATCAAATTCTTTAAGACTATTCCAATCAAAACTTTCTTTTTTAATCAGAAATTTTTCTGATGCCTGTAAACCATAATCTTTAAGTGTTGCTGCCCAGGTTAGGTCTTGGATTATTTTATTGCTGCCAGGTGCTTCTTTTTCACCACTATATTCGGATGATTCCATACCCAAGTCAAAACCAGCACCAGCATTGGCATAGACGTCTCCAAGGTCTGTACCGTCAACTACTATTTTGGCTTGAATGTTTAAGTATTGATCTTGTTTATTGATAAAACGAATGGACTTTATTTTTCCTTTTTCAACATAGGCACTATCAAAATACCAGCCATATAAAACGGTTAAATGTTTTTCTTTTGCAGCCCAAACTTTAAAAATGCTATCGGCAATATGTGGTTCAAATAAAGTGTTGCTTACCCAACCAGTATTTAATTGCTTAGTGCCATAGTGACTATATAAAGCTTGTCTAAGTTCTTCCCAGATTCCGCTAGGTAATTGGTGATTCCCATCTGTAGCGGTTACCCCAGCAGCAGAAAGCATGCCTCCAAGCCAAGGACCCGATTCAACCAAAATGGTTGGTACACCCATTCGGGCAGATTGAATAGCAGCTGCTGTTCCTCCAGTACTACCACCCACAACCAAAATACTGGTTGATGAATGCTGTGCAGTTAATGCCGATAAACTTAACAAGCCAAATAAGATCAGCAGGTATTCTTTTTTCATGCGGTAGTAATTATTGTAGAATACTATTTCTAACTAAGAGACAGGCTCCCATGATTCCTGCAGACAATCCCAATTTTGAAGTTTTCAATGGGGTGTCGTTGTTCACCAAACTAGAACTGTATTTATTTAAGGAACTTTTGATAGGTAGGCGCAAATAGTCATTAGTAGTAGCAAGTAGCCCTCCCAAAATAACCAATTCAGGATTAAAGATATTAATGAGTGAAGCCATGGCTTTCCCCAGTTTCTCACCAATCACAGCCATGCATTCAATAGCCAGCATATCGTCTTGATTGCAAGCTAGAATAATCTCTTCCAAGCTAATTTGTTTGAGGTCTTTTTTATTGTTGAGTAAGATACTCCCATAACCCGCAGCAAGTTTTTCTTGAACCAGACTAACTAGGGCTTCGCCCGATGCTTCCGTTTCTAAACAGCCTTTCTTACCACAATGACAAATGATTTCATTGTCAAAAAAGGGAATATGACCAAATTCTCCGGAAAAACCAGACTTACCATAGTAGATTTCTCCATTAATAATAATTCCTAATCCAACCCCATGGTCAATATTGATACATAAAATATTTGTTTCTTTTTCTACCACTCCACAACAAAATTCTCCAAAAGCCATTGCTCTTGAATCATTATCAATATAAGTACGGATACCTGTTTCTTTTTCAATGATGGTACCTAGCGGAAATTGGGTAAAATGAAAAAAGTTATAGTTGTATCCCGTGTTATGATCAATTCTTCCGGTTAGGTTAATGCCAATTCTCAAAATCTTGGGCATGACCAATCCAGTTTGTTTGATAAAGTCTTTGATAATCTCAATTAAGCTGTCTAAGGAGTCCTGATTGTTTTGAAGTAAATAGGGAATATTCTCTTTTACTTTTACCAAATTTTTTTTAAAATCCATCAGTCCTATTGTTACATGGTTCTTGGTTACTTCAACCCCCATAAAAAATCCAGCATCGGCCCCCAGGCCAAACATATTAGCCCTTCTACCTCCGGTACTATCAATTTTCCCAATTTCTTTCATTAAGCCTTCTTCTATTAATTCAAAGACCGTACTTGTAATTTTTGGGGTACTAATATTTAAAGCTTGGCCCAAATCAGCAATTGTGGCGGTTTCATGGGTATCTAAGTAGCGAATGATACTTTTTTTTAGGGTCAAATTCTTAAAAGCTACTCCAGCAATGGAAACTTCATTGATATTTTTTAAAAAGCTCATAGACGCTATAATTTCTTTTACAAATTAAGCCATAACTATTATATAAATATTAATTAGTTCTTTAAAACGAATCGGGATTCTCTTCTAAGACCTAGATAAATGTAGCAACCTTACTACATATTTCTATTCGATACTACAGTAGATATCAAGTTTCCTTGATTGTCTAGAGAAGCTCATTGCCGTTCTTTTGTATTATTAAAAGCAAGCATTAAAACAATATTCAAAAAAATGAATAGCATCCACGCTCCAAAACAACGGCAGCTGATTACCATAAGAAGCGCAAAACTTCTAACATTTGGATTATTTTCCAAAAATTGGAAAATTGGTTGGTGTATTAAAAATAATAAATATTTGAATTTCAACGTTTTAGTAGCAATTCCTTTTTTGGCATCCAAATAGCTTACCCCTAACAAATCAACATCATGCTTAACAAATCAGCCCTTTCATTTGCCGTCCTGCTTGCCTTGACAGTTATGTCTTGCCAAAAAGCAGCCGAAGTTCAGTCCAACCCCACTAATCCAACAGCTCCTATCAATAAGGTTGCTCCCGATGGATTCAATTATCAAACTACAAAGGCAGTTGCTGTAAATATTTCCGCATTGACCAATACCAACAAAC